>JAAUXT010059224.1_pt1 | contig 31099 bp, 28 predicted proteins | sample 7278171 | NCBI WGS metagenome assembly JAAUXT01 (sample SAMN14350112, study PRJNA611818) | marine sediment metagenome | isolation source: surface marine sediment (1.8m) | place: French Polynesia: Moorea | collected 2018-08
AGCAACACCAGTGATCTTCTCACAGGCAAATTCTGGTATGGTTGTTCTCCTTGCTTTGCTGTTGTTCCTGGCCAATGTTGGCAAGATCCAGGAGAGGAATGAGCAGTGCATCTGGAGAAGAAGTCTGACTTTAACTGTTCTTAGTTCTTGGTTGTTTTCCGTCTGCAACCCTGTTTGCATGATTTTTGCATGTCCAAAAATTTCTGTCTTTGTACTTCAAATCAACAATTTCACACATGAGTATTTGCATGGTACTATTGGGCAACCAAAGAAACTGTTTGCAAGAAACTATAAGTCTCCGATCATTCTACAGCGCAGTGGATCGGTCAAATAAAAAGCGAACCTCGTACATGAGACGCAGTCTAATTCACTTGAATTGGAAAATTCCGCTTTTCGGAACTCAGCCATAAATTCAGCCTTCTCGTGTTTCATTTGTGAAGCACCCGTGTTGGTCCAAAAACGAAAGCAAACCACGGAAGACAAACACGTGCGACTGATGGCTCAATGTGTTTGATATTTTTTCCCTGTTTTGTTCTGGAGTCCGTTGCGAGTTTGGCAATCTTCCATTGATCAGTTGGAAGACAGAAATTACTGCAGGCGCAAAGAACGTCCACGGGTGAGCCTGATACCTCGCGATGATTTCCTCAAGCGAGAGACTCCCACTCGTCGACGTTTCATGGAAAACTGACGACAGTGGAAATCCTGTCACCGGTGCAATGTTGCGATTGTTGCGATTGCGATTGTTTCACCTGTCACTTTGCATTAAAATTTCATGGCGACTGAAGACTTGGAGATCATTTTACAGGAAACATTTCTTGTCGTCCCACACACGTCGAAACCCAACGAAGTCAGACAAAGAGAAGCGCGGTGTCCTGCTCATGTCGACAGGAAGGCGAATTTTCTTTAGATGCGTCGGTCGTCCGCTCTTCGAAATCTGGCGAACCTGACAAGCGACGGAAGCTGCGGAAAGCTTCAAGTCAGGATTTCTGCGTCGTTGCAGCTGGTGCGACTGAAACGTCCTTCCTGCCCTTTCCTCTCCTGCCGCATGTTTCCAGGCAGTCTGTGTGACGGGCCTTTCCTGTCGCCTTTTCCGTTACTGACGAACTTTTCCTCGAGTGTGCTGCACACAGAGGCACTCGTGCGATCGTACACGCACGCAAAGAAACAGTCGACTGAGTTTCCCAACTACATGACTTCGCGCAGTGCGACGTTGAGTTTGAAGTGTATTGTAGAACAGTGGTGATGTTCTCTGGTTTCAAGATTTTGCTCAAGTTCGCTTGGAGGAAGACTGCGAAACAGCACGCAACCATTTACGAAGTTTTTCTGCGGAACTCTCTCTTCAGCGGGGACAGCAAACTGCACTCAGAAGTTCAAGACCCAGACACACCTTCCGCGGGAGAGCCCGTCAACCCTGCATGTCGTGACGCACCTACGTGAGGGAGTTGCAGGGCGACCCTGCAGCGACCGAACACGCACTCGTGCTGGCGGTGGCAGTGGCCGTCTCGGCGGCAGAAGTCGCCCTCGGGCCGGAGGCGCTCGCACGTCCCGTAGTGCCGGTCGCAGGAGTGGCCCCGCGGGCAGCTGGCGTCGCCCTCACACGGCTGCGTCCCGACGGGAGACACGAACAACGCTTCAGTCGCAGCGACAACATCTACTCTTCACATCATCCAGGGCGAAAACACAAACATGTTTTTCGCCTGCGGACGGAAACACTGCACGATCTTTGAAGCTGAACGCTCTTTTTGTAGGACTCGCTCGTACGTTTGGTAAAGAGAAGGATCTGACTTCAAACAGAATGTAGGTTCACCGCCGCCACTGTTTCCAATGGGGAGGTTCAGCAAGGCCTTTATTTCCAAACGTGTGGTGTCGCAATCGGCAGTCAGATTCGTGGTCCAGAAAACGCAATTGTGCACTGAGAGTCAATGACAGGCAACCAAATGGTATCTGTGTCACCGATAAATCTAGTAATTGGGATACGTATTTGCTAAACCTCGCCAACAACAGCGGTGCAACGTGGCCGAAACGGGCAATGCGCAGGGGTTGGGAGAGGAATCGCTAGTTCTTACCGTCCACTCGCCGCTCCGCCTCGTGTCGTTCTCGTCGTCGCCGCCGCCTCGCTGCCCCGCCCGGCGGGACCGGTCCGCGACCCGCCGCGGCAGTAGCGGCGGAGGCGCGTACAGCTCACCCTCGTACGCCCCTTCCGACAGGCTCTGGTCCAGGGCGTAGTTCCAAATGTAACCTTTGCAGTGTTGGAACGCCGTCAGTTCGAGCAGGAGCAGGACCACGATGGGATTCACCTCCATCGCTTTAGACTCACTGTGTTTCAGTGCAAAGCAACACACACGCACACCACCGAGTCTTGAAACAGGTTTCAATTGAATAATCGGCTTGCTTATGAATTTTATGGGAGAAATCAGATTGGCTTTTGTGGGTAAGAAGGAGAAGATTGACAGGGTTCGGTTTGCCCAAGTCATTGACACGCTGTGAGGGAGAGGAGTTGAGCAGCAAGGACAACATGTATGACAGCCGCGAGAGCTACTTGAGGGTCCTGAGTGGCACTCGTACCCCAGAGGTGGATGTACGAGGATCAGGTCGAGGGGTCCGATACCCGGGACGGCAATCTGAAAATTTTGGCATTGACCTCACGAAAATACTGGGGCGGTCACATTTAGATTCTGCAGGTACTTTTTTCTCAGATTCGGCAACAGGACATCCCAAATGTTCCTTATCTTCACTCCAGTTTCCCGATCAATTGATGCGAGCGTGATCTGTCAACCGCGCGTGAAGAGGACAAACAGCTTCATCTGCACCACGACTGCACTGACTGGGAGCAGCTGGTGGAGTCGGTGGATTCATCCTTATTTGGGCAGAGATGGAGCTCACTCCCGCACAAGGGAAGCAGCAGCGGCAGCAACAACGGCGGAGGTGCGGCCCCGTGACACGACGCGCGAAGTCTGCCTCCGCATCCACACTTCCATCATCGCATTGCAAGAGTCTCCATTTCTCAAGGGAAGCCAAGTGACACGCGTCAATTAAAAAGGCCTCAAGTATGGCAAAAACAAACACAACAGGACATGGACAAGAAAAGTCTCGGGTTCTTGACAACGTGTGTGCTTTCACCTTTTTTCCCTAAACGGATTTCATTCCATAAAAGGCACATTGTGTGCAGGAGATTGACAGAATATCTGAAATATCAGGCGTTGAACAATCTCGCACCCTTTGTGTCAACAAGGCAACCAAAGACGTGTAAAGTTGGATATTATGACGATTACACATTCCCCTTGACGACTTCTCAGAGAATGACAGAAAAACATAATCGGTCACCTGTCACTGAAAAAAGCGCTGGGTAGATCCTGCAGATAAGAACTCTTCCAACGGTTGGCGTGGTTCAATGTACGCTCGCACACCCACACCATAAAGATGCCATACATCAGTAATTTACGCTGAGAAGCAGCAAATTATACAAGATTTTGACCGAAAAACGACAAGAATAGATGCATAGAACTCGCGGTGATTTGAGGAATTTGAAATTGATCCTTTGTGCATTCCGCACGCTGTGCTTTGTGTTTTGGTTTCTATGTGTTTCAGTTGCTATGTATTCTGGTCACTACACAACATAGATATTTGTAAAATATTCAAAATGCACCCAAATATATATACCCAAATGCTTTGTACCTCATGAACTTATACCTGATAACATACAAAGCTAACCTAATTTTTTGAACACTTTCCTTCAATACTAAATTTGCACCTGGTCTTTGACCCTTGCAAAACACCAGGTACAAATTTTTGAAAATGGAAAAATGGACAACACAAGTCCAACACCCAACTAATACACTGCATAAAATTTTGCATATCCTTCATCAAATGGTTATACTATTTGAGATATCACCTACTTTGTGTAGTGAAGACCCAAATTTACCAACCCCAAAATTTGTGTTAACTTTTTACCCTCACAAAATCAAAAGTTTATTTCCTTGATAGATCTAAGTTCCTCACTAACAAATTATCTTGGTCCGACATAAATTAAATAATACCCAAAAGATCCAAATTTGAAATTCATCTTGACCAAGAAAGTGCTGTTCACGTGTCTTTCATCCTCGATGCCTCAGATGATTTGTCAAAATGAGCGACCTCGAAAAACTGACTGACCTCCTCAAATCACCTTGAAAGGCCGACATTCCACATAAGAAGGTGGTAAAATTGAACGCTTGCGTTGCTTTTCTTGTTTCAGAGAGAATGTTTGCCACTGCGTTTTTCTTTTCATCACACATTTTTGTCTTGTGGATCTTTCTCTCAACAAGGGACCTTTGAAACCTTTGTGAAACCTTTGTTCTGCCTTCTCTCGATTGTGTGTGGCCCTTGCGCAAACTTCTTGCCATGAAGTTCGCAAAATGAAGCTGAGAGTGGGTGTTCCAAAGACGCGACACCAGCTGTGTTCAGTCGTCCTCAGCTTGTGTGGAATGTTTGATGTCTCATGAAGGCAACTGCGCTTTGCTTTGGAGCACAGTTCCTTTGTTTCAGATACAAATCTGTGTTTCTGTGGGAGTTTCGTCTGTTTTTTGCGCAGTCCACTAATCGACGCGCGTGTCTTTTCCAGAACAAAGTTTGCTTCACAGTGCTTATTGGTGCCTCCCACCCAGCGATTTGTCCTGTTGGAAGCTCCGACAATGTTCCAAGATCGGCAATTGAGAGAGAGAGAGAGAGAGAGAGAGAGAGAGAGAGAGACCAAAACTTGCCTTGCATTTTCACCTGGTCACGCTTGATCCGAACTCATCTTCAACTGGAATCTTTGGCCGCACTCTTGTTTGAAGATAATTCTCAATCAATTCAATGTCGATCGTCTTCTTGAGTTCACCAAGTCTGGACACATTTTCCTGCAAAGGTCGATTCCGTTTTGAGCACGACCAGGTGCAGTTCAGTTTGTTCGAGCAAAAGAGGAAAACAAGAGACTAAGAAACAAAGCTACTGGAAAAGCATTGCTGGCCCGTGGGTAGAAACCTATTGAGAGATTGTTGGAAGCGATCTGCGTACTGCAAACGACATGTTTCCCTGCGGTCTCTGAGGTAAATCCTGCTGACATCTCGCACCTGCAGCTGCAAAGATCTTTGCAATCACAGAAGGAGAAACATGGCCCCAGCCACAGATTATTGAAAAGCAATATGACCCACCGAGGCCGCGGTATGGTCATTGCAAAATTGCCTCATTGACTCGACCTGTCATACGAGGAAAAGGAATTACAGAGCGCCAGGCCGCGCTGGGAGGAACCTTCTGTCATTGCGCTCTTTCACACAATCCAATCCTGTTCCCCCGGGTCCCAAATTAGAGCCTTTAGCCACAACGGGGGAACATTGGCCAGTTAAAGTATTGGCCCTGCAGTGGACATTGATTAACGGCGGTAACTCACTCAGGCGCCTTTTTTATGATCTCCAGGCTTCTCCTCCCTCGTCTGTAATTTTTCAGAATCATCTTTGTGAAAACCCACTGTCCTCACAGACTCAATATGGACAGAGGCAGAGCATGTCCGTGCGACAGGGTGGGGATAGGAGCGAACATGTCTGGAAAATTGGTTTGTGCAGCAACATAGATTTGGAAGAAAGGGACAAAGTCTCTTTCCCTCTCTTTTGTTGAGATTACAAAATCTTTGAAGAAAACTGCAAAAGGTATTCCTGTGTGAATTCAAACAAATGAAAAAGCACGAATCCTTCAAAGACAAAATCTCAACATGTGCACACGCACAAAGCATTGGGGACGCTGAGCTTCAACTGACCTTCAACGAGTTTCTCAAGCGTGATTTCAAAGAATTCTTCTGCGATTCTCGGCCCACCGATGGCCTTTTGTAGAAACTCACTTGTCAATATTGCAAAGGAATCCCCTCGTTTCTTTAGTCGTGTCCTTCAAAAAAGCTCGAGTCGTGACTCATCCGGCCATTGTCCATCAAGCTCCGTCCACCTTCACCCGGGGAAGAAGCAGCTCTACAAACGCCGCTTGCCATCTGAAGACCCCTCTGCGCCCCGCGATAATTGAAATTAGATCCCAGTCCTGCCCTGCAAAATAACTAAAGGGCATTCTTCGTGGAATTAAAGCGTAAGAGCTTCGAGCTGGTTGCGTTCCTATTGATCGAGCAACCTTTCAGAAATTTGGGGCATTAATCTGGGCAAATGATGCGCGGTCGCACTCGGCTCTGGAAGGGGCCGAGTGGCGAGCAAACATTTGGGCCGCAGCGCTCTCTGCGCCGCCGCCCGCCCCCGCCCCCCGCTGCCCGCGCTCCGCTGATGACCGTTTGTTTGCCTGCAGGACAGGCCGTCTTGGAAACGCTGCTGCCCCAGCTTTATTAGATCCTTAAAACACAATTTATAGGGCTTCATGCTTTTAGGATCTCAGTGAAAACCTTCGGCAGGCGCGATAAAGGATTGAGAAATAAATTGATGGCTAACTAAGCGTTAGCATCTCGAAGGATTTATTTTCCTGGGAACTTCAGATGAAGTCAACCCGCAGCCAGGAAATAGAATTTGGGCTGTTGTGCCTTGGTGGAGGAGAGACGGAAGAGACTCACCGCAGCCAATAAAGAATGGCTCCGCTCCCTCTTTGGTCCTTTACCGAAAGTCTTGAGACGGTCCTATCTCATGTTACACAGATGTCCACGCAGGCCCTCACTCGGTGCACTCCACACGGCCAAATCACATTTGAGCCCCCTCCCGAGACTTACAGCAATGTCAATATTCTTGAAAGCTCCTGCCATTCAGCTTCAAAAAGTCCTTGACGACGCGCAACTGCCTTTTTACAGCTTCTACTCAGGAAGACAATGAATCAAGGTCCCTGTCCACCGCTCAGAAGTGATTTTGTGGAAAATATTACAGCATTGAAAGAATTAGAGGTGTGTGTGGGTTGTGTAAAACCTGCCGCCATGGAGTGTGTGTGCGTGTGTGTGGGGATGGGGTGAGTGGTTGGCGGAGACAAGTTCCGCGAAACTTCAGCCGTCGATCAGAACATGTTCAAACCCCCCATGCAGCAGCGCGGAGGGGTGGGGAGTTCGAGGGGCGTCTTCGTTTCTCAGTTCATTCTCGTTCTGGGATCAAATCAAGAGAATTGATTCCACAACGACAGAGCAAACACAATCTGCACACTGCGAGAATCATGTATTTCAAGTTCTTGAAATCTCATTCAGCAAAAGAAACCCCAAAGGGACTTGAATAATTAGGGTCTGCAAGTGCACTGAAGCCACAGAACAAAATCGTAGAGCGAAAAAACAAAATTGGACCAAAAACACGACTTTTTTTGCACTCCACAGCTGGCATCATGCCAATTCGAGAATGAACTCGTTCGTGAATCTCAGGTTCTGAACTTTCCTTCCAAAAACAAATCAAATTTTTTGAAAGACGTGCTGAACATGTATGATGCACGAGAAAACACAGACCAGACAATCCTCTTGTTATGCCATAGCAATTGGTCGTGCAGGTGTATTTTCATCGTGCAATTGACTAAAAATTTTCAAGTTTGCAACGACACCAAGTACAGCCCTCCCAATCCAAAGGGCAGACAAAGTGTGCTTCAGTTTCGATTTAGGACAGAAACATGCTGCCCTTGTATTCTGATCCAGTTGGCTCAAGCACGACGATGAAGGTTTTCCTGGCACCTTTCACGTGACTTGTCCAGGGCGGATGATTTTCGCTTCAAGCTGTGGGAAAGGCTCACGTCACACACAAAATTGTCCACGAGAAACGCAAAGTGTCAGAGTTTAGCGCAGTGAGCCACTCAGTTCTGTCCAGTCAAGGTGAAACGATGGAATGCCAATTGGCAACACACCACTCGGCACCAATGCCAGGAAATAACCACCAAAGGTCACTTCAATCCTGCTTTCACGTCAGGTCGCAAGGGCACTCGGTGTGGACACAAATGAACAATTATGAGAACAGATGTGTGGGACCGTCGTTTTTAGATAACACAGCATAGCGGATGAAAACTATCAGAATGAACCAACAACTGATATGAATGCAAGCAACGCAACGCACAATGAGCCCCTGAACACAGAAAAGAGATGACGAGATTGATAACCACAGCGCTGAATCTCCCTTGGGTGTGCCATTTGAAGTCGAACACTTTTAGAAAGCTGACAATCCGGTTGAAAATTTTTCAACAGACGACAGTGAAGAGAACGCAAGCGACCGCGTCGGGCCGCGTCCGTCCGCCCGGGATCAGGGGGCTGCAGCCGCGGCGGTTCGCAGCGCGTCGCGGGCGGAGACCGTGGGGCCGGAGACGCGCCGGACTCCCGGCAGATTCCGTCACCGCCGCAGCTTCAGGCTCTTTCTCAATTCGCGATTTGTTACAAATTTGGCAGTGACAACACAACAATTTTTCTTTTCTTCTCTCACTGCAGATAAGATCCCAGGCCTTCTGACAGAGCAACAAGCGGTGTCGCGTCGTTGTCGCAGTGGAGGGTGCTCGACAAAGGCTTTTTTTCGCGCATTACGCGCCTTCAATCACAAGCTCAAACCCGACGTGGCCCTTGGCCCGGCCTCCACTCCGATCTCCACTTGTTATGTCGCCTCCTGTTCAATATTTAATGCAGATGTCAACTGATTGAAACCCTCTCCCAGCACTCTAACCTCGCCTCCGAGGATGGATGGAGCCTGCAGACAGATCATTCAACTTCGGGGAGGACTGACTGTCACAGCTTTTTTCCAAGCGGCTCGCATGTTGCGGCTGCCTCATGTTCACAAGCTCGTGTAAGGCCGCGTTGTGTTAGAAAATCTTGACATGATAATTTGAACATTTTGGACGACAAACCTGTGCAAAACAAAGGATCAGAAGTCTCCAAAATTTTAACATTTTTCTATTTCATAGCTCGACATGTCAGAATTCCTGTTTTGCAGTTTCGTGGTTTCTCAAAAGATTTTTTGTTGAAAAAGGAAGTTCAGTTTGTTTTTGTGCAGTTGAGCTCTGCCGGTGGCAGTGAATTACTGTTGCTCAGATGGTGCTGAAAGAACAAATTTATGCTTATCTCCTGTATTTTCTGATGAAGCAGTACAATCTGCAAAACGCCAGAAAAACACAAACTTTTTTTGTTGGCTTTGTCGCAGTTTTTTCCCTACCCACCGAGTTTTGTTCACAGCTCTCCCCGAAATAATATGGAAGTCATAATGCAAAGATTTGTCGGTAATTCCATGGCAAAGCAGGATGGCACAGGCAGCGCTGTTCGCAGCCCGACGAGGCAAAGGCCGCAACCTGCAGTTGATGCCAGTTGACTGGAGGCGCTGCAGGCAGTGCTGCAGACAGACAGCGGGGCAGGAGGAGGAAATCCGACAGAAGCCCGCCACAGTGCCACAGGTCAAGTCGTTGACAGGCAGCGGAGAAAGAACGGGAAGCCCGAGAGGCAAAACACGGGGAGAAAAGTCAAGCGAACAAGGCCGTTCACTTGTGTCAGAAGTGAGTCCGGAGCAGAGGAGTTGAGAGGAAATTACCGGGGAAAAGGTCGCTGTTTCTCGGAAGCCATGGCACCGGTCGGAGACGTTCTCTGCGTCGTCGCCGTCGCTGTGTTGGGCGTCTTCGCGTCCAGCGTCTCATCAACAGGTGAAATTTGCTTTTTGTTTTCAATTTCATTGTTTTTTGTTGAAACAAAGTTCAAATATGAAACGTAATTCTTCAAATGGTTTGATCAAGAAATGTGAAAAAGTTCACAGCTTCCTTTTCGTCTGATGGTGTTTTTCGTCATTTTTTGTTTTTCAACTCAAAATGAAAAAGAAGGATTCAAAGGGCTGTTGAAACGTTTTGAGGATTCCTTCGTGACAACAATTCTGGTTTTGTGTGTTGTAACACAAGCAGTTCGCTTGCAAGGCAATTGAATTTTCCACAATGCTCAGAACATAGGGATGAAAAGGTGGCGAAGAAGCATGGAAGGAGGATCGCGCATTAAAGGGATTGCGTGTGACAGTGCACGTTTCTTTGTATGAACAAATCTCTAGCGCTGTCAGCCCGAGATGACAGGTCGGCGCAATTCTTTACCATTAGCTGTGACACTCTGTCAGTGTGAGGATCCTCCCGCGCCTTCTCTCACAGTCGGTGACATTTCCTTCGAGAAAACTACATGTACGTGCACTGCTTTTATTTCTCGACATTTTCTTCCTCAGCATGTGATTTTCCCTCATGAGGCGTTTGAAACAAACTTTTGCTTCTTCCAACGCAGATTTTGTGGATTGACGTCTGAAAACATCCCATGAAGAAGGAAATGAAATTTTAAAGATTTCCTCTGAAATGGGATCTGTGGCCATGTGGCGTTGAAAGGAACTGAGCTGGTGTGATTTCCCACAGTGGCCTGAAGAACAGAACTTTGTGTTGGGGATTTTTCAGTTTTGCTCAGAGAACCTACAGTGTACGAGCAAGAAAGAAACTTCGCCGTCTGAGTCAAGCCGGGGATGACCCGAGGTTTCCTCAGTGCACCGTGAGTGACCTTTTCTGCAGGAACCTGGAATCCGATTCGCTCAGACATCTCGATTCTTAATTACCTGCAGGACATCTCTTCCCTGAGTTAATTAATTTCTTGACATTCAGATGGTCCCAACAACATGTGATCCAACTCGCAGTAATTGGTGCTGCAGGTATTTAATGACAGAACAATGTTCACTTGATCCCGGTTGATTCGTCGCGGTCACCTCGTCTCATCACGATGTCCTTTTCCACTGTTCTTCTCGAAATGACCTTTGTTTGTGGCCACAGGTGATGTTGGTGAGGCCGTCTACATTTCAAAGCAGTCGACTTCTTGACATTTCCTGTGTTGTGAGAAGGACCGGAATCGTGTGACAAAGAAAGCAACCGACTGTGCACTGGAAATCTTCCTTTCATCAGTTCAGTGTCCTTTCCTTGTCTTTTTTGCGCATTTTCCCAATAATGTCTTGGGCTGCACTTCCTTCAGCGGGAAAGAAGTAGAAAATGTAGAACAAGGGAATGTGCTGAGCGTGCATTTGCTTGATTTATGTCTGAGGACGGCTTGCGCGAATGCATTATTTTCATGCATAGGAAGATGATAAAGCCGGGAACTGTGCCCTCGTAGATAACGCATTGAGCCAGGATGTCCATGACACGACACGAAGTTAAGAGGCTTTTTTCAGCAAAGCTGTTTTGCAGGCTGTGCGGGGTGACAGGAGCAGGAGAAATGAGAATGGACAGACCTTGTATGGCCTGCAGGGAAGCTGGGTTAGTGCATGTGCAGGCAGCGGCGCGCCCCGGCGCTCCGCGGATCAAAGTGTTCAACCTCAGAGGGGACGCCGAGCCCCTCTCAGGCGCCTGTGCTCCAATGCACTCTGCAGGATTAGGTCTTAACCAGCTGTCCTCAGGGGGCAAAGTGTTGTCAGCTCAGTCGAGCTCTTGGCTGCCTCTGCCGTGCATTGATTAATTATTTTGTCCACAGTAATCTAATATTTCACGCCTTGGTGCGTTCCCCCGAAGGTACCCAGATTGGCAATATACCGCACCCTCTCCACCCTGCAATTGATGGATAACTTCATAAAACAGTGAAGCGAGGGATTAAATCATGGCCGTTTGACACAAATGTGCAACTGCTATAGACGCCCGTGTGAGGAGAGGCAGCAGAGGTACTGGCCCCGAGGGGAACCCGGCAAAAATTAGCACTGTCCATCACCGCTCTTTTGTGCAGCGTTCCAGGGTCATCGCTGAAAGTCTGCGCTGTTTCCGCGCTGTTTCCTGTGGGTGTCAAGCCGGACAGAGCTTTTTGCACTCAAAGCCATCTTGCAATCAGTCAATTTCCGTTGACTTTCCAATTTGGGTGGGTTTTGAAATATTCACACGCAATATTTTACATCCCGCGAGCGGAATCCATATTTATTGCCTTCGTTCAGACCTCGAGGTTTCTCGACTGCCTTTCGATGCGACATGATCCAGAAATGCACATTTCCGTGTTTTTATTTTCAAGACCAGGGGCACCGCAGAAAAAAAGCGCCGGGGCTGCTTGTTCGCACTCGAATGTCCAGCAGCCCAAATCGAACTCGAAATGAACAGAGGACGTCTATTTGTCCAGAGACCTGTTCTCGCCTCGGGGGCAAGTGGGATACATCTGCAGTGAGGAAATGGATAGAGATGCCGCCACCCTTTTCTCATTTTCATGCATTTATGAGTCAGGGGCCTCCCTAATTCGGCGTGATCTTCTGTGGCAGCGGGCCCGACTCGGGGGTCAGAGGTTGATCATGAAAAACGAGCTGTGAGATGCGACTGGATCGGACTGCGGGAGAATGGAGTGACAGGCCTCTTGACCAAGAGCGAAAACCTTGTTTGGTCGTTCGCACTTTAGTGCACCAAAGATACCGTAAATATTTTGGTGAACTGATGGCTTTGTCGAATATTATGTCAAAGAAAATAAACGCCTGCAGCTGAAACTGACGAAACTGAGACGAGCGAAGCAGAAACGGAGCACGCCACTGCGGCCGATGTGACCCCGGCGCACTTGATGGAATGGCAGCCGCGGATCCGTGATGTCTGGCGGCGTTGAGTGATTGGGAAGATTCATGATTCTCACAGTGAGATCCCGAGTAACAACAATATGTTTTAAGAAACTAATTCTGGTAAAAGGATCGTTGACAGCAATGTCAATTGACTCACAACCAGCTCCCAATCACGTGAATTTTTCTGTAGGATTTTTCCTGCTGAGTGTTTCTTCACGGCAGAGTTCACGCAGGGCGCGGTACGCATCTCGTCCCTGTGCAACTCGATGGGCGCGAGATCGTCACATGCGACACAGCTCCCATTGACGTGCAGAGGGAATGAAAGCGTGACGTATCCTCCGGTGTGAACGTGGCCTCCGCGTTGTAACAGAGCCACTCGACGGAAGCCTCTCCACCAAAGTTCGTGAGAACACAGGGGACGTGACATTTCCGACTCTCAGTGTAAATTTTTAAACACAGAGGCCCTGATATCGTCATTATCAGCCGAAGAATCAAAGCAACTTGAGAGACAAAGCTTTGGCTGCTGCGCGACTTCTGAGCTCTTAATCACAAGGCTGTTCTTGACTTCACGCCAAGATCCAATTAGACTCCACAAGCCTCGTCATTTTAATTTGATCGGAATCTGAGCGATAGTTGCGATGCAAGGCGTTTTAATTAAAATTTTTCTCATTTGCCGCACGCCGCACTGAAACTTTTCAACAGTGATCAAAAATGTTAAAATGCAAAGCTGTCTCAGCGAGAGATGAAGATGGGAGTCTTTGAAGCAGAAGGCTTTGGAAACATCACACAAATTATTTGGGTGTTCTAAAGCTTTATCTCCTGAGAAAAGTTTTTCAGGATTTTGTTGGTGTGTATTCGAGGAATCCAGCGTACTGGTTGTTATGTCGTGTCGTCATGCTGTCGCAAAACAAGATCTGTTGTCTCTAACTCTGAGCGCAGAAAGCCACCAACTCACAACACAAAGGTGACTAATCCGACAAATGTAGCTGGGAAAACACGGCGGCACCACCCGACACCGACAGCGACACACGCACCGACGTTCAGCTCGGAACCGAGACGGGTGATGATTTCACGCAGCGTGAACTGGTTGTCAATTCACATCCATATCTGATATGAAGAGCAAACAGAAGATAATTGTGCAACTTTAGTGTTTTGATCGAGCCATCAAGTAATTACTTTTCCATTGAAAGGTCCCGCGCGCCTCGGCTGCCGCAGCTCCCCGCTCGTCCCTTTTGTCGCTTTTGTGTTGATACATGACGATCGGAGGATCCACAACAAAGGGCAGGACAGTGCAACATGGGATCTGAATACAAAACATTTGCACTAATGGTGTGCGCTCTATTGAGTTGTCGTATCGCTCCTTAATCGTCCTCAGCAAGGGAAAAATCTGGATCGACAAAGCAAGCATCCACAAAAAATTAAAACAAGAAAAGAAAAACGCAACATTCACGCATCTTTTTTCTCACTGACAAGCAAAGCTGACATGCAGTTTCATTTGGAAAAAGCTGTTGTGTGGGATTTGGACGGATTGTGCGGTTCCTCTCGGGGCGAACATGCCGCGAGCAGCTCTGACACCAGCTCAAGTCATGGCGCAGGGGTGGATTTTGCGTTTCAAACGCGCCCTGCTTCAACAAAATTTCGCCCAGCATTTTCGATGTGCTGCACATGAAACAACACTGTCGATGCGAGGCACTTTTGGCACAAAGAGTGAATTTATTGTGAGTGAAACAGTTGTCTCGACAATGCAATCCATTTTCTCCACTTAAGCCATTCTTCGCTCGTCTTTTGAACTGGCGGGTGACTGTTACTTTGTGCGCGGATCATCAAATGCGAGGCTCACTTAGCTGACATTTTCAATGAAGCTGCCTCCGCGCGCATTTTTTGAACTCTCCCTTTTTTCCTGTAAACAGTTCCATCAATTTTAATGCTGCAAAGTTACAGTTCAGATGGGAACCCTCCATCTAGAAGCGCGGCAGATCTATTGCCATAGATTTTCGCGCTTCAGTTTGGAGTGTTCTACACAGCTCTGCAACTGAAGTGTGAACACGCCTGTATTTGTTTTTTATTAATCATTTACCTTTGGCATTTGCTTGAAAGATCTATTTTGTGTGAGCAAGCGTGAAGCAATTACTTTTCATATACAACGACATTTGGGTCGTTTGCGATGCGCGCTGAATGCATCAATGCGTAAAGATCTCTTGCAAATTTTTATCTTTTGGTCTTCGCTTCATGTTTTCAACATGAGTGTTTCGATCAGAAAAGTTCGATTCGACGCAAACTCTCATAACTTGTTTGCTTCGGACACCTGATCTTCCCACAGGACCACGATCGTATGAATAAGGTGTTTTAGCACTGAAAGTTCCACTACAGATGAAGTCAGTGCGCGCGCACAAGCGACAGTCTGACCTCTGGGATCATGCGGCTCTGAATTAAGCTGTCCACATGCAATCTCATGTACAGCGCTTTTAGCACCCCGAGAGACATGAATTGTGTCGGACAGAATCTCATTACATCCTTTCAGGTGTCAGACGGCAAGTCCATTGGCACCAGAAACTGGATCAGTTCTCGGCGTATTGATTCACGCGATGAACACACGGCTTTTGTTGTAGACAATGCAAGAGGCGGCGGATCCCACGCCAAGGTCAATTTTTCTGATCTCTGGCTTTTGAACACGGCGCTGGATGCGTCTTTCTCTCCGTGTGTGACGGCGCAGACTCCATCTATTCCGTCCTTGTGGTGGTTGTGCAGTATAATCAGAAGACAGAGATCATTAAATTTCAGTTGTGGGTTTAATCAACAATGGGGTCAGTGACTTTTTGCGGGAGCGCGTGTTTCAAAAATCGAAAGACATTTGGCGCTGCATCAACAACGTCGGAAATATGAGAAGATTCTCTGCGATGTGCTGTGCACATCAGGCTTTGATGTCTTTGTTTTGTTGGAAAAACAATGGACAATTGAGCGTTGCAGGTTTGTCGAACACTGGGTCAGACCCGGTTTCATTGCTGCAGGCGCAGTTTGACCGCTGTTCACTATACAGAACATTTCCAGAGGCATTGAGCGAAGTCCTCTGTGTGCAGAGGAAATTCGCCTTCCCTTCAACCCGACGCAGTTTCTGTAAAGGTCAACAGACAGTGGCGAGAGAGATAGCGTTGTCTTCTCTTGGGGCTGCGCAGTTGGGTGAGCAGGATTCAGGGCTGGTGCACACTGGGTGTGTCATGGGCTGCGTCCCTGTTCAACTTCTTCAATTGCAGTATCTTTGGCGACTCAGCGTTCGTTGGCTCGTGCATTGACGCACGCAGCCGGTGTGAGCGCCCGCAGAAGGAGCCGGGGAGCCACTCCATGTCAATCGCAGCCGCGGCCGGGAGCTCTTCATATTCATACCTTGTAATTTGGCTGCGAACAGGAACCGTCTTGATGAATAGCAATTCATCCACAAAGGGACGGGCTGGAAATCCTCGCCAAGGGTCTGCACACAGCTCCTCCCTGAGCTGCTTTCAATTGAAATTGCCTGCTGTCTCCCTGCTTTTCTCGTGTCCGGATCAGCATGTGTGTCAGACGCAGATCTGAGTCGAGTTCTCGGTGGGTCCACAAGTTCACACAAAAGCTGGGTTCTTTTCAAGTTTTGAAACGAGAGGCCATTCCAGCATCACTTGAAGTTATTGGAAGTGTGCGAGCGAACAAAGCAGAACAAGTCGAGTTTGAGCAGCTTTCCACTTGCGTTACCTTATTGGTGCCTTGAGACCGGGATGCATTGCGTTGGAAATTTACTGGGATGGGAAATATTTGACGGATGATGACACTTCATGCAAAGTTGGTTGCAAAATCAATGCTTGAACTCTCAAAGTGTCAAAGGACAACAGATCGGAGACACAATGGGCGCTTTTGCGCAGATCCCACTTGTGAGTGGATTGATATCAAAAATAATCCGTTGTCTCCAGTTGTGTTTGCACTTCTTCATTTGTCTTGATTTCTTCAACAAAGAACGCGAGAAGCTTCATTGTTGGACACTGGGAACGCCTTGGGCGAGAATCACTGCGCACAGTGTGGGTGGGGACGGACAACCACACCGGGAACGTTACCCCTGCTTCTCCAGGCCTCTTACATCTCCCCAGCCGCAGCTTCAACAACAAAGGTCCGCCACAAGAAGCAAAAAAGCGAGGCCCTATCCTCAGAATTTTGATGGCCTTTTGCCTGTGGACGGCCATTCTTCAACGGTAGCCGCGGGACTCGAGAGGAGCTTCACAAAATATTGATAGAGGAACAAGTTTTCCTTTGATTGTTTGTTTGCACACTGTACCTTCCCGAGGCATCAGGCAGCGCTGCGGCGGCGGCGGCGGGGGCGGGGGCGCTGTTTGTTGAAGCCAGTCAGTTCAGGGACCATCTGATGCTATGATCAACATTCCATTAACGCCGACATGCGATGTTAACCTCGAGCGATTTTTCTGCCCTGCAGATCCCTGCAGTTTTCTTTGTATTACATGACTGTTTAACAATTTTGTTGGGAATGTTGTGATTGCCCTTGTTCTGCATAATGGAATGCACTCCACGTGCTCTGCACACTTCACTCGTGAAGCCGCGGCCTCACGAACGCAATGTCACGCAGTGTCGCATTGTGCGAAACATCAGCGTCTAATGCGAGGCGTTTTCTCTCTGTTTGCAGAGCTGCAGGAGTACTGTCAGTTCGACACGTTTAGGGCGAGCTGCGCGCGCGACGAGGTCATCGTGATGGACACGGCGCTCTACGGCCGCATGAACCTCGGTCAGTTCAACTCTCCCGTACAACTGGACCTGTCACTGTCTCATTCGGGATCTCGAATCTTGACTGCTTGGTTCAAATCCTGTTTTTAACTCTGCCCATTGATACCCGCCTCTTTCTTATATACTCTTCGAAATCGTGGAAAATTTGAACACAGCCCACGGAGGCATTTCAGCACAGCTCTGAACAACGGAGCCTCCAATTGAATCTTCCTGGAAATGACACAGATACCGATGTTTGGCTTGCAGGCAAGTGCGTCACGGCTGATCTGGGCTACGTGGGGTGCGTGCGCGACGTCCAGTACCTGGCGGATCGCAAGTGCAGCGGACGCCGCGAGTGCGAGATCGGGATCCCCGACGAGGACTTCGACCGGACTCAGCCCTGCCTCACAGAACTCAAGTTTTATCTTGAGGCCAACTTCACGTGCATGAAGGGTAAGTGGGTTCAGAAAAACTCATTGTTCTCCAGTTGAAATGAAATGGTGAATCACGAACTCAATTACTATTTCACTTGAGAAAAGGGGTGGATTTCGATGGATTTCGAAATCAACAGCAAAGAGTCACGCGTTGCACGCACAGAAGTCCCACTCAAGTGGCGTGGCCCACAGGCGGGCTGAAGCGCATCTAGATCTTGCAAAGCAAATGCAACTTGTGCCACCTTTGGATAACAGGAACGTACGCCTTGCACACACCGTGCACATCATAACATAAAACTGCTCACATTGTACCCCTTTGAGGGCCTCGATTCAACTCAAATCTCCAACAAAACTTCAACACCTGCAAATAGCGGCGACCATTGTACCGGGGATCGGGGCCTCGACCCCCCGCCCTCGCTCCTGCCCTGACACCTCTGCGGTGTCTCTGAGTTCCGCTGCGGAAGGTCCCCGGAAGTGATTAGCGCACTGCAGCGCCGCCGTTCCTCGCTTTCAGTGACGGCGGTGAGTCCGAGTGAGTGCGCCGTCTGCAACTACGGGGTGACGCTGAAGCGGCGCGGCTCCGGAGTCATCGCCAGCTCCACCACCGAGGACACGCGCTGCGGCTCCCCGGACTGCCCCTGGATCATAGAGGTGCGCTGCTCGACACGTTGGTCCCGAGCTGGACTCTTGAAAGATTTTCAGACATTTCGTGTGTGTGTGTGTGTGTGTGTGTGTGTGTGTGTGTGTGTGTGTGTGTGTGTGTGTGTGTGTGGATACGTGTGGATACGAAGGAAAACATGAGACATTTTCTTTGCTCCAAAATTTCCGTCAAGCAAAGCACTGGTAGAAAATTTTCTCGTTGTTTTTGCGTGACACTTCAACGTAACAAGGCGCTGAATTGCATGGTGTCCGTCAGATATGCATTAGAACTGCTTGAGACCAAAGGGAATGCCCCACGAGCAGAACATTTCGGTACTCAGGGTCCTTTCAATACACGGCAGGAACCCAGCCTGGCACTGTCTGCTCACTGCGTGTTTCAGGTGGACGAGGGTCAGCGGGTGAACATCACGCTGCTCGACTTCGGGCTCGACGCCGTGCCCGAGGAGCGGGACGCCGGCGCCGCCGCCGGGCCGCTCGGAGACGCCGTCACCGGGTGCAGGGTCTACGCCACCATAAAGGAGCAGGTCAGGGTCACTGTCATTCATTTGCATTTTTTGTCCAGAGCTCCAGGCCCTATTCCAGAATATTCCTTGCACTAAAATGTCCAACCAAACAGTGGGACAACACACACCCTGATGGAATGTTTCAAAATTGGAATGAGAATCCTTCGGAGGTGGAACCGCTGTTTTCAAATGCAGTTCAGCTTGCTTGCTCAAGGAGATTTTGAAAACACACCCATTTTCACTTGATGGTGCGGACAGTAGTAGAATCCCTGTCGACTTTTGTCCGAAAGAGAAAGCAGCTTTGGCGTAATTAACAGACTTTATCAGCGTGTGAAATCCGATCAAACGCAGCAAGTCGCATCAGGTCTCCTGTCTGCACAACTTACAAAGAACATGTGATGGGTAAAAAGCTGCTTTTCCTCCTCCTTAGTCGCTCGGACTGTCGCGCGCGGAGACGATCTGCGGAGGTCGGCGCAGGGAGCAGCTCGTCTACACGTCCAAGAGCAACAGGGTCGAAATTCGCATCGTCGGGCAAAAGGGCAGCGACAAGAGGAGATTTGCACTCAAATATCAAGGTGAGTTTTCGGCCCGTGTTCCCCTCGCCTGTGCCCCTTGGTCCGTCCCGCTCAGTTGCCATTTTGCGTGTGAACTTTTCCAACTTGATGCCAAGGCCCCAAAGGAGGGATCACTTGAAGGCCCAAAGGTGGGTTGCATTCACTCCCGTCACGCTGATTGACCACTCACGGCTCAACGTTTGATCTGGGAAGCACGTTCAACCGCGTGACATTTGACGTCGTTCTTGCAGCGTTCGGGTGCCCGGCGCCGCCGGTGCCGCGGGGCGGGTGGGCGCGGCGCTCCGGAGGAACCCGCGCTCGCGTCGGCTGCAACGACACCGGAGACACGTGGAACCTCAAGTGCGTCGACGACCGGTGGAAGGGGTACTACCAAAACTGCACCGGTACGCCTCTCCTCAAACAATCTCCATGTTTGTCATTGTGTCTTTGGTGGATCAAAGTATCAACTGAATATCTTTTCAGTTTGCTTCAGACCTTGTTTTGATGATATACTTGCAGTGAGCACGGGTTATCAAGAGAAAGGCAAGTCCGTGGTTATCCCGAGCGGAATCTCCATCGTCGTTATCCTGGCAGTCGCCTTCACCATCGGATGCTGCATCTTCATTCTTGGGCTCCTTATCATCAAAAGGTTCGTGCGCTGGTCCAATATGAGGACCAACTGCCTTGGGAATTTTTGGGGCGCAAGCAACAGTTGGTTCTGACAGCCAGCAGATTGGTGCATTTAATCTGAATTTTGAAAGAAACAATAGAAATGGTAGGTCTGCGCCTGATGGTCTAAGAACTTGATGAATTCTCTTGGGCAGTGACGAAAAGCCCGGACCCTCAGGGACCTGGGTTTTCCCTTTTGTTCCTGTGTGGGTGTAAGTCATATTTTCACCCGGTTGCACAGTTCTCATGGTGTTCTCTTCCTTCTTGCAGCCGGAGACGGGCCTCCCCTCCCAGGGGCGCCATGGACCCCAGCTACGCCAAGTCCTTCTACGAGCAGCAGCAGATCCGAAACGAGAACACGAGCACCATGCGGAAGCAGTATCAGCAGTCCATCGGGAGGGACCGAAACGACTACGCTCACATCTGGGAGATGCCGCTGCCCAACTCCCCAACTCCCAGGGACCTGATTCCGTCCGACCTGGAATCGAACCGGACTATCAGCCCGTACGGGTACGGCTACAGGAGCGACCTGTCTGCCGCCTCCTCGCACTACCCGATCCACACCAACGGCTCCTTCGTGGCCTGCCCTCCGGGCAAGAGAGACTATCAGGAGATTGAGGAGGACCCGCGGTATTTTCAGCTCGACCCGGAGCAGCCACATCCTCCTGGGGAGCAGCTCTGAGAGCTTGTTCCTCATTGTCTCAAAAAGCACCCTTTGCTTGATGTGATAATTACACTTCGATATCTGTGGTTGTTTTTGTATTTGTGTACTTCATTTGGTGTAACAAACATTCCTCACTGTACAAAAGGAACAATAAAATCAAGATTTGCCACGAAATGAGTCAGTGTTGCAGTCAAAGGGTCAACAGCGGCTTCGGGCCCTGAGCCTTGCTCTCTGAGGCTGGGCGCGCACAGAGCGTCACGTCACAAAAATTGACCCTCAAAGGTCTGCCATTATGATTGTCATGAATACTCAATCGTGCTCTACTGGGATAAAGGAATTAAATTCAACTAAACAAAGAAAAGATTAAATTTTTCATTTGATCTTTCCTGTCTCTCGTTTTTACCAGTGACCTTTTACTTGTTTTTTACCTCTGAAAGAGCAGTTCAGAATGAAACAAATTATATCAATCCAAAGAACATGTCATTGGGGGTCGGTGACGCTCTGTGTGCGGCTAGCCTAAATCCACAGGCTGGTTCGTATGCGTGACAGTCGTTCCTTTGCAAGTGTCATAATCTGTAGAAACTCTTTGTCTGTGAACCACGAGCAAGATCGAAGTGCAGGGCCCATCCATCCAGACTGGAGTCGTCCCTGACTATATTTACAGATCTGGGTGTCGCACTTCGAAAGAGTCAGTCTGGATCTGCCTCATCATTAGCTGTGGCCGCCGAAATGAATCTAATTTTTGGCAGAGTCATGTTTACTCGCAACTAGACTCAATCACTCATCTCGTAATGAAGCACGAGAACATGTACGAATGTTTGCTTGTTACTTGACACATCATGGAGGACCAATTGACCCCACGTTTAAACTGACGGTGACTCAACGCGTTACTTTTTGTGAGGATGTCGGAACATTTGTACTTGCGATGCACTGCCTATACACAGACACGTGCACGGTCCTGACGCAACACGTGACGCTTCCAGCGTGAAAAGAGGCTTGAGTATCATTGAGGACCTTTCCAGACTTGAACACCCCCGTCTGGACTCACGTGTTGTGATAGTGCAGTTCTGGTTGATATTCAATGCAAAATTTCGTGACAGACTCTCGTGGATCACAAGGGAAAGTTGACATTCACAGTGCTCTTTCACACGTTACGTGATACGTACAAAAGGACGGCCAAACAACATTTCATGCTTGTTGTGCGGAGGTTCAACACTTTCAGCAACTCGCTGGTGATCCAAGACACACAGCCGACCGGTGTTCTTCATTTGGATGTATGAAACCAACTTGTACCCATCATTATTCGACTTCAATGCAAATGGCCCGGATCGTGGCAGCGCTCTTGATGTGTCTGGTGGTTCTGAGTGCGGACGCATCGAAGGACCTGGCGCAGGACCTCGCGGGGCTGGTCTCAGACCAGGCTGCGCCAGGGCTGGACGCGGCCGCCCCCGCCGGGGACACCAACACAGTCTACCAGGTGAGTACCCGCAGTCAAGGTGCAGGTGCAGACTCTCCTCAGACTCCATTTGTCATTGTCAAAAGAGAATAATATTTGGATCTCTGACAATCGAGGATTGCGCTGGACTCAGTGGCATTTTTCTCTTAACTTTAAAATGCACAATTTGTTTTCAAAGTACAATTTGTTTTCATCGCAAAGGACCACAACACCTACATCAAGGAAAAGGTGATGAGTATCCTGCAGAGCGTGACGGGAGCAAAGAAGGTGAGTAGCCTTCAGCCAACGCCAGTACACAGTGCATGAAACCTGAGATTGTTGATCAAAGTGACCCCCTTCCCCCCTCTCTCTCTGTCTCTATCTCTGTCTCTGTCTCTGTCTCTCTGTCTCTCTCTCTCTCTCTCTCTCACGTGCGCGCGCTTGTGTGTATCTCAGTCTCTGTCTCAGTCAAAGCCGCAAGATTTGCTGGGTGCATCAGCCAAATGCATCCAGAATGGCAGGAAGTGAGTGTGCATTTTTGGAAGAACAGCAGCGACCTGACACTCACCCGAGACTGAGACGAATGCTTCTGCGTTACGCAAATTGGCACAAAAAGTTCACACATTTGAGAGACAGCACAATGGATCCAAAGATGTGTGTTGGCTTGCGTTGCTTAGTGCGCGTTGCTTATTGCTATGGTTTTGTAAGAAACGTACTACTCAGTTTCCGGTAGTAGTTCACAAAGTCGTACTACCTGATCATTTGTACAAGCAGTATGTCAAATTTCCACATGGACCCTAAATATGCCGTACTGCTTGAAAATTTTCACATGTAGTATGGTTTTTCGGGCACCTTTGTGTCATCTGCTAATTTTTTCCCTTCCATTTTGAAAAGAAAAGTTTTTTTCTATTTATTCTCAACAAAAACAACTTGACTCCACTCAAATTCAATTCCTGCAGATGCCTGACACATTAATGCAACCAAGTGACAAGAAATTGAGTGAACTTACCTGCCAGGAGAGCCCTTACTGACTTTCTGGTAGTCTTAGACAAATTTGACGACTTACTAAGCACCATTTTTGTTCTGCAGCACCCTCTACACATTTTTTGCCATACTACATGGTGAGCAGTATGGCAAAAATGCACTTTTCAGAAAAAACCATACTGCCACTTCCGGTTTAGAAATTGCCTGTATGGTTTATTTGAAGAGTGATCCAATGCAAAGGATAAAAATTGCCATATTACTTGACAAAGTAGTATGACGTAAACAGGTGTAGAAAGGGCACAAAAAACCACTTCCAGTATAAGAACCGTACTGCTTGGTAAAGTACAGTTGAAACATTTTGGTGGGAACAAAAGGAGCCGTACTACCTGCAGAAGTAGTACAGTATGGTATGAAATAAAATGTTGCATTGCTTGAAGTACAGCATGCTGTACCTGTGTTGTTATTTTAGACATACTACTTCCTTTCTGTATGGTTCAGATGCTGTTATTGATGTGTTTTAGTCGTACTGTATGGACATATAGTATGACTTTTGCTAAAGCAACGAGCAAAGCAACGCTTCACGTTCGCCTCATCCAAAGGAATCATCCCAAAGTCAGTCAGTCAGTGTGAATTGTCCGAAGTGTCCGACATCCGACTGAGAAGTGGAACTCTGTTTTCAGATCAAAAAGTCAGACGAACTGAGGGGCGACCTGGGAATGGACGATTTGGACTTCATTGACATGGAGGTCGAATTGGAAGTTGAATTCAGTGAGTAGTCGGCCTCACGCGTGATGTTCCAGAGTGTTCTCGATACATGCATGAGTCATGAGGTTCCGCGACAAGGTCCCTTCTTTGACCTAAATTTTGTTCCCATGAGGACAATGGCGCACGACTTCACAACCCAGTTGCAGAATCCCAACATTCGACGAAAATCAAAATTTGTCGAACTGGCCAAGGTTTCAACCACAAGCGAAGGGAAAGTTCCAGCGCGCCTCGAGCATTCTCTGCTCGACAGTTCACATCCAATTTCATTCATTTCCGCTGCAGTTATGTTCCATCACACACACCTGACTGACTGTGAATTGGGTTGGGGAGAACATCTGGCCCTGCTACTCTGATGACCAAGGGGGTTTTGTTTCAGGTTTGCACCTGTATGAAGAGCAGTGGCCTCAGCTCGTGACAGTCAAGGACGTCATCAGGTTCGTCAAGGAGCACGAGGGCAGCCGCCAGTTCCGCAGAAACTTCGTCGACCTCATCAAGAAACGAATCACTTGAAGACATGGTCAGGAGAGGACACACGCAGGGAGTCTGGCGGCCCAGGCTCAAGACGCTTCTTGTTTGCGGAACTGAACTCTCTGTATGGGCTTCGGATCCCACCTGCCTGTTGACTTTTCCCTGGATCTGCCCCTGATACCCCCAAGAGAGAAATGTTTCTTGACGTAGTCGTGTGCCAGACAACAGAACACAGCATCTCGACGCACAACAGTCGCGCTATGTATTTCCTCTCATTGGTGGCGTTCAATTTTGTTCCTCATTTGCTTTTTCAAAAGACAACAGAAGAACAGAAGAGTGTGAAAATGTAGTTTATCAACAAGCGATGCGTCTCAACCAGTCTGCGTCTCTACTGTCGGCGTCGCTCCACGGCGGCGCGGTACGCCTCCTCCGGCACGTAGACCTTGGCCTCGCCGTCGATGAGGGTGACTGTGATGCCGCCCTGCTCCACCGTGACCCGATCCACGTCCGGATAGTAGATGTTCACCAACACTGCAACCAACACAAAAGGCGACCTGTGTGTGCTTTCCGTCTTCAGTCTCTGAACAGTGTGGCGGTCCCCGGGTGAGGAACTGTGGGGTGCTGACTTCGAACAAACAGGGCCTGTCAAAACAATTCCAATTGACCGAACCCGCGCGCGCGGGCGAAGATCATTGTGCTCGTGATCAGACCACTGCAAACCCGAAATTGACGCTTCCAGAGCGACGTACGTCGACACTGCGCATTTTACCTTCGTATTTTCTCAAGCTGAAGTGACACTTGTCAGAGTGACAGACTCACCAGAGCCTCGCCGTCACCCTCGCCTTTTCCCAGCTGAAATGCACATGTTTGCGAGAGAAAATTTGAAAGTGACCTGTGCCGACGTCGTAGTCGTGGTATGTGATGGTTCTCGTCTGGTCATCGCCAGTCTCGCCCACGTTCGTGGAAATCACCAAGCTCTGAAAGCAGGAGACTTGATTGCTGAAACCCCCACAACAAAGGGTCGATTTCCCCTTGAGGCAAAAAAACTGCAACAAAACAACTGCGCTCTCGTAAATAAAAGGTGACATTTTGTGAAAATTTCGGGCCAAAAAGCAATCTGTAACATTGACAGCCTCGTGGACATGAGAGTGCCGAAGTGCACCTGACGAACGCTGACAAATGTCAGGGATCGTTCTGGGGGACCTTGGAACAAGACCCTCTGACGCAAGAAAGGCAACCTGATTTGTTGCTCATTTCCAAACACAAAATGGGAGTTGCCACCGTATTTGTGTGGAGGGAGTTCTCCTCTCAATAATGTTTTGTGTGTGTGTTTGTGTGGGCGGGGAAATGTCACCCTCATAACTTGTGTTCTGAATTTTCCACAGAGATGTGTGTGTGTGTGTGTGTGTGTGTGTGTGTGTGTGTGTGACGGAACCTGGCCCCTGGTGAAGGCGTACAGACTGCTGTCGATCCAGCGCTCCACCTGGTCCGAGTAGATGAAGTCGTCTCCCATCGCAGCGATGTGCTGGTTCGTCGTCGCTGTGAACTGCTCGTAGCAAACGTCGTGTTTGTGAAAACAAGACTCAATTTGGACACCTTATTTGAAGGCACAGATCCTCATCAGTTGTAGCTCTCGACATTTTCCAGAACAAATCCCCCTCCCGTCTCCTTCTCTCTCCCTCTCTTTCGGATTCCTGTTAGTCTGTTTCTCGAAACTCCAAAAAGGTTCCATTTTCGAGACAAAAGTGCACACACACACCTGATACAGGGAGTGTTGGGTGTTGAAGTTAGGGTAGAGCGACTCTCTGTTCTGAGGGTCCCCACATCCGTCGTAGCCTTGCTCGGTTCCGTAATAGAAGATCGGAATTCCCTGAAACATTCAGAACCATCGGTCTTCGTGTTGGAGCCCGTGTGACGTACTGCTGTGGAAAGAAGATCCAGTGAATATCGGTGTCAGGTGCCGCATAATAAACAAAAACATTTGGTCAAAAACATTTCACTGGCTCTCCTGGTTCAGAGTTTCCAGTCCCTCATCCCTGGGTCCTCGACAAAGCACATGATGTTCACGCGACTGATGCAAAGCGCAACACACCTCCATGGCCAAGTTGAGCAGGATGTAGTTCTGCAGCCTTTTGTACGAATTGCTGTTGCACAAGAATCGAGGGTTGTCGTGGTTGTCGACGAAGCTCCCTTGGTAGTGGTACGAGTCCGTGTCTCCAAGCGCCTCCCTCTGTTCGGAAATCGAACTCACATTGGCTCAGCCTTCGAAGGGCTGTCAATTTCATTCCGACGAGGTCTGTCTTCATGGCGCTTGACAACAGATCCGACTCCCAAACTGTTGCGCCGTAACACACGTGAAGGCCGGTTTATGAGGGAAAGTCCCATCACATTACATGTCCAACCACAACAGAATGTTTGAAGATGACGTGTGTGTGTTTGTATTTTTTTTTTTTTTTTTTTGAAATGCCTGCAGTTCAATGTTGCTTTCAGTGTGGCTTGTACTCACGATTTCAGTGTGTTTGTCCGCGATCTTTGTCATCGTCTGTCCTCGCTGGAAGACGTCGAGCATCTCGTAGTGCAGTGGGTAGTTGAGCGCCGCGTCAAGGGCGCCGCCCATCGCGCTCGTGTAGCCGAACACCTGCAGCAAGAAGAGTTCAGTTGTCGAGCCTGCAGAACCCTGCAGAAAGCGATAACAGAAACGGGAAGCGCCCGACTTCTGCTCAAACCTTTGAGGACCTTCGTTGAACAATCCACAGACATGACACAGGAAGCCATGATTTGATGGGAACAGCAATTTGTATTTGTTTCAAAGGCCTGATAGTGGCAATTCGGGAACACCTGTGTGGAACCACAGCCATCCCACGCAAATCCCATGAAATTTCTGTTGCACAAGAGCCCTGACGCACTCACGTAGTTGACGTTGCGGTCGTAGATTTCTCCCACTTCGTAAACGTCGCCTGCAGCCTCAACGTAATCGTACCAGAAGAACCCAGGTATCTGTGGTGGTACGAAACACAATCGAAGAATCAGCCCCAACAAATCATCACGTGATATTCTTCACAAAACACGATCGTTCACCGCAGCGTCGCAAGTCCCCACAACAACGCGTTTTGATCAATCACAGAATCCAACATTCGTGTACTTTGACTTCTGAGCCCACGCCTCGATGTCTCATATCGAACCCCCATGGATCCCCCGTTGACGCACGTGTCTGACGGTGTCGATGCGCATCCCGTCGAGGTCGAACTCGTCGAAGGTCCAGGCGATGATGCGGCCCAGCTCCTCCGTCACCCACGCGTTCTCTTGGTTCAGGTCCGGCAGCCCGAAGATCCAACAGTTCTCGATCTGCCGCGCCAGCGATTCCATCACAAACATCACACATCAAGAGGGCAGACGAATCTTCAGAGGACAGGGCACCCCTCACAGCCTTGGAAAGGGGAGACTCTGAGACCTGTTGGGACAGCCCGACATCAAACCTTGCACGGAAAAGACAATTCTGTTAACAACGAAGGCTCAGTTCCAGTTCAAAGGTTCAGTGTCTACAGATGTATTTTGCTCTTGACCACTTGGAGGGTGTCTTGATGAGCGAATGTTCTCACCTCCTGCTGGTTGCCCCAGTCAAATATCTCGCAGAAGGTGTGGTAGTGCTCGGTCTGGTTGAACGGGTACCACTCAGTGGGCACCTCCCCGTACACGTCGATGCCCATGTGATTGGGAACCCTGAGAGAGGGGGGGGGAGAGGAGACAGAGAGAAAACAAAAGGACTAGTGAGGCAGTGGTGATACGTGTTCTTCCATTTGGTTTTATTATTTTTTCTTGCTTGAAAGTTGAGAACGAGGATTTTGCAAAGGAACAACTTGGAAGCGTACGACGCAGGTTCCTGCTGTTTAGAGATCTATCCTTCCAACCTGATGCTTGGGCAATGTCTCAGTTCCACGCCATTGGTGCACTCACGCGTCGATCATGATCCAGACGTCCCGCGCGTGCGCCTCGCGGACCAGTTCGTGCAGCGCCTCTGTGCCGCCCCAGTGGTGCGACACGGAGTAGAAGTCGGTGGCGGAGTAGCCGTGGTAGTCGCCCTCCACGTGCTCCGGGTGCGGCGAGATCCAGATGGCATTGAAGCCCAGGTCTGCGCGGGAAACAGCGAGTCGTAGACCTGTCATCTGTGTCTGACCTTGGTGCCACCCAAAGGCTCTCCGGTAGCGCTAAATTCAAGTCTTTGCCACTTGAAACTTTGGTCTCTGTGGATCATCGCATCGAAAATGTCCTACCAAAAGTGCAAAGTGGTCAATTGGAGCACCGCACCAGCCAAGGTGTTCGTTTGGGTCTTTTTTTCCCCCAGAATGACAACTCTCTACCAACGCAGGGGTCGCTCACCGATGATGTAGTCAAGGTACTGGATGAGCCCGTAGAAGTTGCCGTTGCAGTAGCCGGTCAGGTCGCCGCACTCCTCCCACGTGGCCGAGTCTTCCCCCGCGAACCGGTCCGTCAGGATCTGCAAAAGACGTACGTATCTGTTGACGCCAACGAGGGATCCTTACTGTGGAGCCGCAGAGTGTCTCAAGGTTCAGGGGAAGGAGGCTCCCCAAAGAAATAAAACACGTCTGCGCATCCGGGAGCACGATTCTCTCTGCTCATGCACCTTACTTCTCTCAAAACCGGGTTTTGGCCTCGTTTTGGAGATTTGGCCTGATCACCTGGTAGATTCTCCTGGTTCTCCATTCCTCCGCCGTCCTCCTGCCCCACACCCCGGCGCAAAAGAGAGCCGCGAGCAATAATCCTACAATCAACCGCATCGTGCACCTCTTCACAGTCACGAGAAGACAGGACACTGAACTGACTGTTACGTCTTGCTGCCTTGACACTTGTAATCTTCACTTATCAAAACAGCTGGTGTCGTGCAGAGTTTCTCATGGGACTGAACTCAAACCAAACAAAATATTTTCTGGATAATGCAAGTACCACAACTGCTGAATGAACTTCAATGCACACCCATGCACGACACGCCAACATGCATTGTAATGACTCTCTTGCTTCCTCTGACACACCCACCCACATCACTCTCACTTGAACAAGGCGTTTTGCCAATGCCATCCAAATCGCTTGAAATACAACAAGAGACACCGAAAACAGCTTGCCAGACACAACGTGTGTACCACGACAAACTTTTCATCTGCTCCAGAAGGCTCGCAACGGAAACATCACATTCACGGAGACAACTCCAATCTGCAAGTGCAGGGGCGGAAAGCTTCCAACACTTGGCAGATTAAACAGCGTTCAGCGGTGCTGAGTGTGAGGACTCCACCTGGACTGATTTGTGTGTGTTCAAACAAACGCACGACGTGAGAAGCTTCCGCGTGGAGGATCCGACGCGAAGGACGTGACAGGACCGCAGAATGGGAGGCGCCCGGCTCCCCGGGTCCTTATCTCCCCGTGTCAGTGTGGTGTCTGACCCGAAGCGTCCATCACCCGACGGGGCCGAGTCTGTCCTGCGTGCGTTACATCCCTGAACAAGTCAATGGGGACGGTGTCGGTCGCTGAATCGACGCAGCACACAAGGACTGGCCCCGAGGACGCAGCGCGCGACGCGTCCGAAGTGAACGCGGTCTGAGCTGAAGATTCTTACGCGGCGAACGTCGTCACAACCAATCAAGCTGTCGGCGCCCGCAGCCGTGTCAGCGGCGTGGCCAACTAGATTCACTCGTCCTCCTCTCTCAGAGACTCTTCTCACCACGCACTGCCCCAAAGGGTGTCCTCACCGTGAGGGTCATGCACACCGATGGGTCATGCATGTTGAAGACACAGTATCATTGCTGGAAAACGAGAAGACTTGTTGAAATCAAATGGAAATCATGAACGGCGCACAAGTCAACGGCACCGTGTCACGACGGTGCAGCGCCCAAGACCTGCAGGACACACTGCGGGTGGAGAATGTCTGTGCCTGCTCTTGGTGCGGACCAGGAAACCAGAACGTGAAGACACCCTGTCAGTCGGGCTATTTTTGGAAGAGCTTCATATTCCACCACCAATATTTGTCCATTCCCGGGGAACGGTTACAACTCGGACGCAGATTCATTTTTCCAGGATCAAGTTTCATTTTGCCTCGCTGGCGCACAATGCTTTATGAAGAGCCGCAGCCCGGAGCGAAATGCTTGGCAACTCAGATTCCATCACTGTCTGCCAGAGACCTAATTTACAGGGTTCTATCAGTCTCAATGTTTGATCTGCACAGCTTTTGGTGTGAAGCTGCAACAATACGCGTGAAATGCAGCAGGTTTTGTGTCGGAAAAGAAAAGTAAACTTCCTCATATGAAACAATCCAGCTGTTTTTGAAGAACCTTCACCGACGCAAACCCGGTGTAGCGTGCCCGATTGACTTGTGTTCCAAATGACACGTGTCAATCGGGCATGGGCCTGTTGACCCATGCCCCATTGACACGTGTCAATGGGGCACGGCGGTAGACCCATGCCCCATTGACATGTGTCAATCGGGCACAGTGTTGGGCCATGCCCCATTGACTGGACCCGTGCCCGAGAGGCATGGTAAGCCCTCAAGGGGCTACCAGCAAGCCAATGGGGCACAGCTCAACCCGTGCCCGAAAAACAGGTTGTAGTAGACCCTGCGTGTGCATCCTGCATTTGGAGGTTACTCACTTGTGATGTAGATTGGCTTTTCTGATGTTACATCCAATTTGATTTAGGTGCCCAATTTGATCCAAAATGGAGGGAGATGATATTGTGGAAGTTGACAGCCCGTCCTTGGAGGATTGTGTG
>JAAUXT010146153.1_pt1 | contig 31093 bp, 39 predicted proteins | sample 7278171 | NCBI WGS metagenome assembly JAAUXT01 (sample SAMN14350112, study PRJNA611818) | marine sediment metagenome | isolation source: surface marine sediment (1.8m) | place: French Polynesia: Moorea | collected 2018-08
AGTGACCCAAATCAGAGCAAGCCAAATCAGAGCAAGCCAAATCAGAGCAAGCCAAATCAGAGCAACTGAAATTTCCTCAAATCACCGCGAGCTCCATGGAGCTATTTTTGATGTTTTCGTCGGACACATGTCCATTCTTCCTGTCATCTTTCTCAGGTGGTGCTTGAGGGCCTTGCGCTTTCTCTTCAAGAATACAGTCTCGTCACCTCTTCCAAAGACCCCAACAAGGCCACGGACATCTCCAGATTAGGCAAAGGAACCACTGAGATTCTGGAGCTTCTGGCGGAAGTTCGAGCCCAGCGGAACCAGGACTGGGAGTTCAGGAAGTCCATTTACGTCCAGTACGGTGACCAGTTCCTGGAGTGGACGGACCGGGTGAAGCTGCCGGACTTCTTCAAGCCGGACGAGAGGAACCTGCAGCAGGTGAACAGAGCGTGGCGTGCCTGAATAGGGTTTGAGCTGAGGTGCCCACGCATGCGCGAATCTGAGTTCTGGAGGGGTGCTTCGGTGGCAAAATCTCCCTGCTAAATGTCCCATTGAACGATTTGTCAAAGGAAAACACGCAAGAGAAACCTGCACGCATGACAGCAATCCAAATCTGTGTACTTTCAATCTTCTACCCTGCACAGGTGGTGAAGCTCCTGGACTGGATGTTGGACATCGCCACTGTGCTTTACGTGGAGAACGATATTTGCAACGATTTCTTTCTCCTGCACGGAGTAACAGGTGGGATGTTTGGGAAAATGAGAGAAATGTCCAGAGAAACATGCCCAAACCAAGCAAACACTCCTCGGACACACGATACCACACCCGCACACGAGCACAGTTCGCGAACTGTTCAAATGAACACAAAGCAAATCCAAGAGAAAAGGTCATTGTGCTCGCAAGAATCACATTGACAATTACGGTAACTGCTTTACTTGAACCTGCACCTCAGTTCCTCCACCAGACCCTCATGTTTTGCAGGAGCCTGGTCCTTGCTGCAGGTTGTTGAGCTGTTGCAGTACGACACGGCGGTCCGGGCCGTGAGGGCGCACCTCACCGCGCTGCTCCTGCTGTACGCCTGGGCCACCTGCCCCACCCGAGACACGGGCCCCGCCCAGCTCACCAAGAGGCCCGAGCACTTCTGGACGGGGGACAAGGTGGACCAGGCGGCCTGGGATGCCGTCATCGCGCACGCGCTGAAGAGGGAGTACGAGGCCCACGTTTTCAAGGTGAATACACCATAAGCGTCAAATGTGTTACGTGAGGCACATTTTTTCAGTCTGGTCTGACGACATTTGTTTCGTTCGGTGTTTGACGTGTAAGGTCCCTGGCCTACCCGGGTTGGCTCTTTTATCATCACGCTTGCAGCCACATAAAGTTGGTTTGGCTGTTGCAGATGATACAATGTCTGTACGACACCTGGAAGAAATATCCGGACAGTCCTTATGTGAAGTACTACATGGCTGGGAGCTGGATTGTGGTTGACAACCCTTGCTTCCATGGTTACAACGGATTCCAGGACAACACCATTGAGAATCCAATGCCTTCCCCTTTCCCCCAAGAATTCATTGACATCGTCACTCAGAGGATGCTGTGAAGGGTCCATTTTTTCTTGGCATGAAAAGTAAAATAGGCTCCGTGAACAGTTGACTCTTTTCTCTTTTTCTTTTCTTCCCGACGTCTGGCCTTCTGTGCTCACGTGAGCTCAATGCATGGTCCCCCAAATAGCCGTCAGAGAATGAGCGCTTTCTTGTGCAAAGAATGCATGTACTCGCGTGCAATGGCGAAAGAAAAGTGGAACTCAAAAACTGCGCGCCCTCTCCTCGGGAATTTCTCAGCAAATATTGACTGACATGAATTTCGACCTCGACTTTGCTGCATCATCTTCAGGTGCAGACGAGATATCAAACACAAAAACAAGAATTCGAACACAGAGATAAAGTTTTGCTTGACGGTGTCAGTCAGGCTCTGAAATTGTTCACTGAAACAGCTGGTTTGTTCAAAGCAGGTAAGTTACAAGTGTGTGATTCTGCGCAAGAAAAACCCAAACATTTTCTTGTGTTGGACGCACAAATTTTGCACAAGTCGTGCTTCGTACACAAGGTTGGTTCAGGAAAAACGCTTGAAACAAAGAAATTTTAATGTTTCAGTCCAAAACGAGCATTTTCGCAATTTGTACAAAGAGGTCAAGTCGAGGAGAGCAGCTTGGTATGTGTGGGCTTCCAATCAAAAATTGAAAGATCTGCAGATGACAAGTTTGCTGTGATGAGCGAGGGAATGTTCCTTGAGTTCATCGTATCCCATTCGTTATATATGTCAGCGCTCATCCCATCACATACTGTTTACCGAACCGTTCAGTGAAAACAAGGACGCATCTGGATTGAACCATTTTGAACAGCGAAACGGTTGTTTGGAAATGTTGACTGAACAAAACGGCGACAACCTCAAGCAAACAGCGTCACAAACAATCTGAAACTCTGCACGAGTTGGATACAGATCTACACTTCATCTGAGAGCTGTAATATCGGTTTTCCTGCTGTTGTTTCAAGACAAGTGTGTCCAGGATCCAGGGGTCACTCAATGACACTCATCACACATGCTGCGAGTTCTGGTTCTCACCTCGACTCGTACGTACCGCGTGTTTATACTCGTATTTCCGTTACAAGTTGCTTTACCGTTTGGCTGCAAGCAAAGGAAATGGCAGGTCTGGTGCACGCGACATTTTTACAGTGCGGCATATCGGACACTGCACGTGGATGCAAGCACTCCACACCACCACAAGGCACAGGTCTGTGTCTATAGCTTGAAAAGACGCTTGTTTGACTTCAGGTAAATGTTCTGATACTCGCACAACTGCATGATTCTTGACGTGATGTGCTTTTTGAACAATTTTCATGGGATGAGTTTGTAGATTTGGCCTGCAGCTTCCAGACAGCCAATCGATGAGGAATCGTGCTTCACACTGACTCCACATCCAGACTGCAGTGCACATATCACTGAGTTTCAAGCTTTCACCGCAATTTTTTGCACATCCGTCTGTCTCCCTGCAGGCCGACTGCACAGCACCATGGCAGCAGCGACGGCGCCTGTGCAGCCGTGGGTCACGCGGCTCCTGAACGAGCAGAGCTTCCTCCAGTACCACGCCTTCTTCGGGGGCGGATTCCACAGCCACAAGGCGCACGCCATCGTCGCCATGGCCAAACTGGGGGCCTCGGAGGAGCGGGTCAGGCAGAACGGCGCCTTGTACGACCAATTGTAAGTTTTGCAAAAAATAAACTTGGCGTTGTGTGGCGAGTGGTAGCGACACGGAAAACCCAAGAGTTTGGTGCGGTCACACGATGACAGTTTTTTTCCTCTGTCGTCCACAGCATGGCCATTCCGTTCTCGAAGCAGCCTGAGATCAAGGAGCCGACGGAGGCGGACACCCTCAAGTCGGACAACATCCTCGACTACGTGGGCAAGAAGGTCAGAAGGCGTAGATACCCTGATGTTGTTTTTTTTTTTGGGGGGGGGAGGTGAGAGTGCACAGAGGGTGTGACCCCGTTTTTGTCGAGAGCGCGATCCACATCACGTCTGCAGATTTGCACTCAAACCAGAGATCCGAGTCGTCGGAAGTTTCTGAGCTTCAAGATCAGGCGAAGCCTGAGTTTATCAAGACTCCATCCGAATGGGCACTTCACTGCATCAAGTGCGTTCAGCGGCAAAACACTGCGCAGGGAGCACGGAAGCCTGCCACTGAACACTCAACAACAACCAACGAAACGTGCTGTCGTACGCTCAAGCTGTTCGTTCTGTAGTTTGAAAGACTCGCAGTCAGAATCACCCCTTCTGCCTGGGAGCCCGAACCCTTCAACAGAATAAAAAAATCCAGCTCAGCTTTGTCACCCTCTGGTTTGCAGACTGGGTTTTACCGGATCCTTGACCACTACACGAAGCTGTACAACAGCAAATACAACAAGGACATCGACGCCATGCTGAAAGCCGAGCTGCCTATCTACATCGATGGACCTTTCTTCAGTGTATACCACGGAGTCATCCAGATCGGGTACGGATACGCCGGCAAGTCAGACCAGGTGGGTGTTTTCTGGGCAATCAGCGATGGGTGATGGGGTACTCTGCTTCGCAATGTGTGACTCGTGCCGGCTTTGCAATTGTCTTGTCCGAAGAAGGCAATAACAATGAACGGGTAGTCAGTGATGTTTCCTGACAGCCATACGTCAGGCCCTGGGTTCATTTGACTCCTCCCTTGGATGGACTCTGCACATGTGTGTGGGTGTCTAACTCTGCCCTTCGTCACCAGGTGGTGCTGGAGGGCCTGGCCATCAGTCTCCAGGAGTACAGCCTCGTCACCTCGGCGAAGGACCCAGCCAAGGCGCATGACACCTCCAGGCAAGTCCTGAGGTTCCGGCCCACATGGCCTCCCACCCATTTTCTCGGGAACCTTCATCTCTGTTCATTTCCTAGCCTCTTTATCGAGTTGTATTTCGAGCATTTCCGGTTGGCCCGTTTGCTTCAGACCGAACGAAACGATGACATCTGATCATGGTTTGACTTGACCCAGGTTTGGGAAGGGAACGGACGACATCCTGGATATCCTGAAGGAGATGAACTCGAACCGGGAACCAGACTGGGTCGACCGGAAGTCCACCCTCAAATATGGCGACAAGTTCCTGGACTGGACCGACCGTGTCAAGCTGCCTGAGTTTTTCAAACCGGAAGAGAGAAGCATGGAACAGGTACAAACTGGGCCCGACAAAATCAGTGAAAATTTTGCGTTGAACTTCAAACCAATTTTCCAGTCATTTCGCAAACTGAACCCCCCGCACCCACCTTGTGTTGTGTTCGCAGGTGACGAAGCTCCTGGACTGGATGCTGGACATGGCAGCCGTCGTTTTTGTGAAGAATGACAATCCCAATGATTTCTTCTTGTTGCATGGTGTTACAGGTGAGAATTGACCCACAAAGTTCAACCCAAACGCAGACACGCGCGCGCGCACACACACACACACACACACACACACACACACACACACACACACACAAACACACACACACTAAATAGCAGCGTTCCACTTTGCGCACGCCGGCTGGCTGAGTGCGCCCCAATGGCTGACTCCACCCGCTTTGCCCCATCTCCAAGCCAGGGGCGAAGTGGCGCCACTTCGCCGCCGTCCAGGCGTACGCAGAAATGTTTCTTCCTCAGGGGCCTGGTCTCTTCAGCAAGTCATCCACCTCCTGGACTACGAGGTGGCAGTGCGAGCCCTGAGGGCGCACCTGACCACTTTCTTCATGGTGTACGTGTGGATCACCTCACCCACCCCAGCCACACCTCTGGCCACTCTGAGCAAGAAGCCCGAGCACTTCTGGAAGGGGGACGAGGTGAATCAGGCGGCCTGGGATGCCGTGATCGCAGATTCCATGAAGAGAGAGCCTGAGTCGCACGTTTACAAGGTGAGTGGACTTGGAAAGAGAGACATCCTGAAAGCAAAGAGCAAGGGAACAAGAATTGTTGTTGCGAATAGCGGACCTCTCCCAAGACGGCCTCATGCACGCAGAAACCTGACACCACTGATTTTCCAACGAAGACCATTTGAGAAGAGAAAACGCGAGGATAAACAGCACTCTCAGCACAACGCGCCTGTTCCTTATTCACCTCTCGCTCCCCCTCCCCCCCCCCCACACTAGATGGTGCAGTGTCTGTACGAGGCGTGGCTGCGGAACCCGGACAGCCCCTACGCGCGCTACTACATTGCGGGGAGCCGCGCCGCAGTCGACCTGCCCTACTTCCACGGCATCACCGGCTTCTCCGACAGCAGCCTCGAGACGTTCGGCATCGACCCCGACGCCGAGGCCTACAGCAAGCGCATTGCGGAGAGGAAGGCGGGAGGCCAGGCCGAGTAGAGGACCACAGTCCGTCGGGGCGAGGAATACATGACGGGTTTTGCGCATTGGGTACAGTTTTGAAGAAAAATGAAAAATTCACCCTGGTGAACACGTGTGTGTGTATGTGTGTGTGTGTGTGTGTGTGTGTGTGTGTGTGTGTTGTCGACAGTGTTCCTTGTGGAAGCTGCGGAGCGTGGTCGTCTGTACACAAAATAGTCTTTTTGACAACTTGTAGGGGATGCCTCGTGCAACAAAGATTCCTTATGGAGTACACCTTGGCATTATGAATGTTTGTGTCCGAGGAAATTGTATCCGATCTCGACCTGGAAAATGTGGCGTAAAACGTGGTAAATGATGTGTACAGGGTCATGGTAGCGACACAGGATGCTGATTCGGGTTTACTTCTGTCAAAAGTGCTGCGAACCGCGGCAAGCTTTTCTTTTTTGTATTGTACTCGTACGTATTTGACAGCGATGACCAAATCTCACTTTGTCCAGAAAGGTATACGAGGGCTGGGCGTGTCGCCAAGCGTGACGAATTGACAAAGTTGAATAAACAGCGCTCGAAGCGTCAGAATCACCAGTGTCTGTGTTCGATCCTTGCAGGTCACAACCAAAAAGAACAAGGCAGACACCAGGGGTGGGTCCTGGATTTTGTCGAAAGCGCGCCCCCCCCCCGGCCATGCACAGGCGTCCCGACAGCTCAATTCCGCCTGGGGACTCAGCAAAGAGCAAGGTTCCAGCTGGAGCTTCGTTGGTTGGCAAGTCATTCGTTTTTTAGGAGCCTGAAAGAGATAAAAGCAACCCCGAGTCTGATAGCAGGGCAGGTGGGCCACAGGTCTGGAGTCCACAAGGCTGTACACATTCCATTCAGACTTTTTCTGGTGCGCTGGAGGCAAAAGTAAAACGGAGGCAGTGAATGGCGCTGCGACACAAATACGTCAGCATGTCACGCGAGCACGAAACAATCAAAAGCGCAAAGTGTTTGTTGGTTTCATTTGACATTTTATTTTCTTCAACACCATAAACATCATGGTGGGGTGGCGTTGCCAGCTCGGCACACATACTGTACACAGTTTGTGTGTGGGTTAGTTCGTCGGTCGGCCACACAGACAGTTTCCGTCGATCCACTTGCGAGGACTGCAACTCGTCCAAGAAATTCCCACGTGACACAATTGGCTGCGAATGTTTCCATTGAAAGACATTTGCGAACAGCAATCTTGGTGTGCACAATGTTGCCTTGGAGACGCACAGCAACGCACGCGGATGTGGATCCAAACTTAGTTTTTGCCGAATCGCAGAACAATTTTGTGCAACCAACCCTTTCGGGTCAATTAAATGCACAGCAGAACTGACCCTCGACCTCCTGTGCGTTCACCATCAAAGGTCAACGCTTGACGAACAATCTTGTTTTCTTCTCTGTCGAGTTTCTCGAATAAATACGCGGACAAATGTACAAAACCGAATTCGGGTGCCGAGAATCACACGAAAAAGCAAAATGGACTGGTGTCATCGACAAGAAAATGGCGACAAACCAAAAAGGCAGCTGGGTCGGGTATCTAAAGCACAAAAAGTATGAAAACGAATGCAATGACTAGTCGACAGGCAAATCTGTAAAATCTGCAATATTTACAAATCTTTGATCCCACTGTGACATCGGCCACACAGAAATGTTGCGACAAAATCTGTACAGAATTCACATCTTCAATGTGAAATTGTGTTGACCAGATAAGCAGTTTAGACAACAACGGCACCACGGTACGTCACGCACACACACAACATGTTGACAACAATTGGCAGGTTTGGCACCCACAACTCAGAGCTTACTCAATAATTGCCCTGCCTTGAGACGTTCCACCACAGTCCCCAGACACAGCTGCGGCCTACTGGGTAAAAATGGCTTTCATTTGTCACAGATTGTTTGGTGCATCTCGAGTCACGCGACGCTCGCGCAAAACTTCACACAACTTGCCATTCAAGCACACGATAAACTTTTGGGTTGTCTGCTGAACACAATTGAATAGATACAACATGTATGATCCACCACTTTTAGCAACGAGATGCGATTCTACCCTTCGCACAATGATGCATCAAAGTCCCAAGTTCCCAAGCACCACTGATACGCAATGGGACCACTCACTCTCACATGCAACACCCAAGCACAACTGGCAACGTCCAGATCCAAACGGAAAGTATACAAAAATATGGTCAGACAATCACGTAAGCGGGCATCGGAATACACGCGCAAACTGGGACCGACGTTCGTTTCACTCCGTCCCACTGACACTATTTGCTGAAGTGCGACAGTCCTACGGTGCTGAACTCCACCAAAAGTGACAGACATTGTCAGTGGGACAGAACTTTCAGTTCGCAGCCAGTAGCATCACTTTAACGAGTTTTATCACATGAACGGCAATCGCTTCAAGTGCATTTGTAACGGGTGCACCAGACGTTTCAGGACAATTGGTAAAAGTCTGACAACAGCACAGGCAACAAGTGTGTTCTGCTGTCATACCCGCGGTGTGTGTGTGTGTGTGTGTGTGTGTGTGTGTGTGTTTTCCTGTTGACGTGCATCGTGTAAGAACTGTGCTTTTGACGGGCGCAGTGGTTGCAGCAGTTGACAACAGAACACAATCATTGCGCCGATTCACATCATGGCGACCTCAAAACGATCAGCAAGAGACGTGCGACCAACACAACCACTCGCGCACCTGCTCGCACGTATCAAAACAAACTAGACACGTGAAACGCACAACAGCGCATCACATTATATCATCCAATGAATACTGTGGAATTGTGCATTGATGTCAGTTTTCGCAGTCCGTAAAATACAAGAATCCACTGCAACGACAAAGTGACCAGGATTTCTCCTCGCATACGAGCGTACACTGCTCGTAAATCAGTACATGTAAATCGTAGTCGCTTCAAATCGAACACAAATGATCTCTTGGAGTGTGTAACTTGGGTTCAAAATCACGTGCGAAGGAAGCCAGCTGCATGGCAAGAAACAAGACCAAAGTCTTCACTGAGCCGAACAAAACAGGCGATAGTGACTTTTGTGCAAAACTGGATAAAACTAGCGTAAATCTGTTTGCAGAGTCTGTGAAGAATCCGATTTGGACTTTATCACGCACATGTCGACTTGTGCATAGCAAATGAATCCAATGCCAATGTTGAAACAGGCAGTTCCTGTCTGGAGGTGAAATCCAGGCGTCAGAAATTGTCGCGTCCATTGTTCTGACGTGCCTGGAACGAGTCACGGGTGAACGCGCTCCAGTTCGGAGGTCCGTCGCGCAGGCGGTGTGAAACAGTGCACAGGGCGTTGTCCACCAGACACAGGCCGCCAGGTAGAGTATTGATCATTGAAGCTCTTCAGTTCACGTTTGCACGTGACAACCCATTTGCAACTTGATTACAACTGCATGATGTGCGGCGTATGTACAAGTCCAGGCACAGGCCTCCTCACCACACTTCACACTTCTTGTCTGGGTTCATTGGAGAATTCTTCGCGCACTTGAATAGTCGAGAAAACTCCTTCGAGTTGGACAGAGGCCCTATCACCCTGCAAAAGAACGCGAAACAAAGGCTCAGCAAATGTGAACGCGGAAAGAAAAACTTCCCCAATTTTCAACTGCCTTTGCGGTGATTTGCTGTTCTTTCGGCAGCGTCAACTAAACTGTCAATTTATGCATCTAGATCGAGCAAATGGGGAAGCATTTCAAAATATCACGTTTGTGCGTGTGTGGCCTGTGTACTTTGTGCGTTGTACGCAACTCTGGACAGTGTCCGGTGTGGTGCTCACCTGAACCTGGCGGGGGAGTGTGGATCCGTGAGGATGGCCATGTGTTCCGACTGCGGCTTCGTGTTTGAGCACCACACCTACAACAGAGCGACAGCCCCGCGGGTTAGTTCGGTGTGTCACGTGTCACTGTCCCGTTCCGTTCCTCATCAAGGTTGACAGACTTGTCTCTTTGTATCGGACACGCAAGGATTCAAAGCTACAGCAAGACAATTTTAGGTCCCAACTTGACCCATCAAACAAAGTGGTGTTTTCTCCAGGCATATGCAAGACTATTTGACCACTGAATGAGATGAGACGGGAGGCACAACGAGCCTGACCTGCGCGAAGGCGATGAAGAAGAGCTGGTTGTGTGAGAACTGCTGCAGACCGGGCAGCGGTGCCTCCGCCCCGTGCGTGCGCACCCAGTCCAGGTACGCCTGCAACCAACCACACACTGCGGCGTCAAGGCAGCAAGGTACAAGCGCAACGTGCAAAGGTTCTACCCTGTTATGGACACGTCGCGAATCGAAATTTTTTCAACTTCAGAAAGAACGGGAGGAATGCTCACGTTATACGCAGACTTCAGGCCTCCGTTGTCCGCGATGTTCTCACCCAACGTCTGCTTTCCTTTCACCTGTGCACACAAAAAGGACGCTTTGATAAATTCTGTGAAACAATTTGGTCCAGAAGAAAGAGCAAGACCAGAGGCGGAAGTGGCAACGCAGTTTCTCAATCCTCTGTGGCAATGGCGCCCGAACCACTCAACATGTGGCGCCACCTCCCAGCAGCCCCCGGCGTAACTCACGTGGTCCTCGTTGACGGTGTAGGCGGAGTACTGGTCCGTCATGCACTGCGCGCGCTCCTTGAAGCGCGTCACCGAGTCGTTGTTCCACCACGGCCGCAGCATCCCAGTCTTGTCGTACTCACGACCTGCGGAGCAGCATCACACTCACGTCAAGCGTGATTCACAATGGTCGCGTCTCTGCTGCAGCTCAGGCCTCAAGCTCAAGCTCAAGCCTAGGTCGATTTGGCATTCCACAGCCATTCGGCGCACCAGCGCAGAATGCGCCCTGGCCCAATGAATTCAGCGCAAAATGGTGTGCGACGAGCGAAGTGAAACGCCATCTCGGACACGGCCAAAATCCACAGTGCTTCGCGGGGTGTGTGCCCCTTTCAGGTCAAATCTTCGCACAGCAGGAGGCAACAAGGAAGCGCAGGCGGAGTGTACGCTTGGCACACTCATTGTCAACCAGAAGTTTGTAACGGTTGTCCTAAAGCCGCGTGCTTGTTTACCTGAGTCGTCAAACCCGTGCGTCAGCTCGTGCCCCATCACAACTCCCATCCCGCCGAAGTTCAGGGACCTGAAGAAAACAGCGACACACTCACATCGAGGCACTTCCTCCAAGGCTGCTGTGGTCAATTGCTCCGGCTGCAACTGGCAGAAACGAATTCACGTGGGGTAAAGGAAGGTTGGGGTGCAGGTCATAGAATAAACTCACTTGGGGTACTGGCTGGAGTAGAACGGCGCCTGGAGGATCCCGGCCGGAAAGACGATCTCGTTCTTGGTCGGGGTGTAATAGGCGTTCACTGTGGGCGGCGTCATGCTCCAGCTGCGCGGGAACAAGACAAGCCTCGTCAGTTTACACCAGAGATCTCTCTCGTGAGCTGCGCTCTGCGCAAGTCTCGGCGCGCGACAGTAGCTTTGCGCCGCAGCGCGCAACCACTCGTTTCTTGCAGGCAACGTACGACGCGTCTTGTTCCCCGAATTCTGGAGGTCGTTCGACAGTCCCAATGCAGATCTTGAGCCCTCTTCTGCTTTGCATTTCGACACCCACTCATAGCTGCAGCACACTATACAATTCCAGTGCCGGCGCGTGTGACCCTGACCGTCGGACAAAGACGACGCACTGACCTGGTCAAGTCCGGAGCCTTGCGGTACTTGTCCATGTTTCGGGTCATGACGTAACGCAGGTCGCGCACGTTGTTATTGAAGTACTCATCCTCCTTCACAACCAACTGAAACAGAATCAACGCGTTGCCCAGCAACCAAAGTGATGGAAGTTGCAACATTCGCATCAATTGGCACTGGATTACAGGTCCGCAGACCCAAGATGTTTAAACTCAACAAACGCAACGACCACGCAGTCTCCACGGTGACCGCGCGATGTCGTATCCACCGCACCTTCTCGTATCTCTCGTCGAGCGCCGTCTGATTGAGGATGTACTTGGGGAACCCGATCTTGTCGATGACGGCGTTGGCCTTCTCGATGGCGGCGTTGCGCGTCGCGTCGTCCATCCACTCGAGCAGCGGTAGGTTCCGCTTGAAGGCGTCTTTTATTTCCTGGATCATCAGCGCCGCCTGGTGGCAACGAGAAAACGTGAGTCAGAGGCGCATCGCATCGCGCTGTGTCACCGGACGCTGGAAACGCTCCTGACCTTCTTCTTGCTGTCCCCGTTGAAAGCCTCGCGCACAAACATGGCGCCGAGCGCGAAGCCGAGCGTCGAGTCGGCGTCCGTTGTGCAGTAGCGCCAGCTCTCCTCGTACCCCGTCACGCCTGCAATCAGTCGCGCACCGGGTCACGGTCACGTGGTCATGATCACGTGGTCACGAGGTTAGTCACGTGGCTCAGAGGTCAAATGTCATCCCTCCAGTGGTGAGAAAACGAACGAAACTTCCGTTTCCTTTTTGCTTTTTAGTTGTGGAAACGCGACTTATCTTGTCAGTATATGAAAGTCGGTGATGATGTGAACCCCCATGAGCATTGTTTATGCTCATGCCAGGGCACAGCATGGGAAAAGGGAACTATCATTTTGATTCTAGCAGCTGAGGAGGCAACATCTCTCTCCTCTCATTCTGATTGGCTGGGGCAGTTTTGCCTTCAAGGGGTGGTGAAAGGGTTTTTGGTGCTTGTGAGTCAATATGGAGGTACTAATGGTTTCCATGGGCAAACCAGCATGGTATGGGCTCTTACAGAGTTATCAGCATGGTATATACATACTCATTTTCCACGACAAAGAACCTGTAAGGCATGCTCGTTTGTGGTCTCTAATGCACCAACAAAGAAAGGAACCACGTGCGTCTTCAATCTCTACCAAATGCGATAAAAAACTTGTTCCTCCAAGGATCGAACGAGCGACAACACAAGAATCGTCTCCGCCTTGCTGTGCACCACCATCTCTCGCACCTGACAGGACTTCGGTGAACTCCTTCTTGGCGTCTCGGAACGGCTTCGACAGGTAGGACGCCATGAACTTGGAGAGGTGCCACATCATGTAGTTGTTCAGGGTGCTGAAACAAGAGCGCGCGCAGGTGAGTAGTTGTTCTCGTAATCCTCACAACTTTATCTGGTTCACATCGTCTCTTTAATTAACCACAGCCCACCCTGCAACACTGGATGCGTGGTAAATTGTGGCAAAGCGATGGGAGCTCAGACCATGCGGCGGAAATGAACCCAGCCTCAGTTTTCAGAATGAGGGTTCCGCGGGACCTCAGACGACCACACACACACACACACACACATCCCCCCTCCCAAACTTGTTTGGAAAAGTTCCAGAATTTGGCGGCCTCACTCACTTCTTGCCCTCGTCTGTGCGGAGCATGTCTCGGATGAGCGCCGAGATGTTGGCGAGGAACTCGGGCGCGTACACGACGATGCGCTCCGAGGGCGGCAGCTCCAGCGGCGTCGACCGCTTCGACATCAGGTGGTTCGCGTACCGGTGCCAGTCCACCTGGTGGGCGAGACGAGAAGCAGTGAACACGATGCGCCACGAACGCCCCCTGACGGTGGGGACGACAAACAGGTGGCGTAGTGGTGGTGAACACGTGGGTCCTTCCTTTACGTTGCAAAAGAACTTCAGGATCGAGTTCCTGCAGGTTCCTCTGACTAAAAATCCTTGATACGCCCCTGGTGTGAAGACGATGCGACTTGTCAAACATTGCAAGCTGAGTTGGCTCGACAAAGCACGACGGACTGAGTTCCAGAACACTGCGCGTGTTGAGTGTGCACTTACGAAAGGCGCCTTGTTGGTGAGTTCCGCCAGCGACATCTTGTGGTAGAGCTTCATGTCGTCTCTCCGGTCTTCCGGCGGCGTCGTCACCTGATGAAACGGCATTGAACAGTTTTGCACCTTCACTCAAACTTCTTCACCCAAGCACGCAAGGAATATGGTTCATCAATTTTCACTTTCTTTCGTCAAGCAAACGTTTATTTGTTTGCACTTCGTTCAGGTGCACCAAATCATTGAGTTGATGCATTCCGCGTTGCGTCAAGCACGGGTCACTCTGTGCAGCCCCTTCAGCCCAGTCTGGGGTCTGAGGTCAACCCCACAGAGTTCTTGACGTGGTGCCGCACTTGGGTTGGCGCGGTCGGCGTCAAACAAGTTGACGTCAACGTCAAAATTTCATTGTCGACGTCAATTGCACCGTGGGACCCAATGGAAGGCGTCAAAAGTACGGTACAGTCAATTCCCTCACGACGTCAAAAAAATTGACGCGCAATGTGAAAACCGCTTGACCAGTGCAGGAACGCAACGCCCTCTCGCGCGCATGCGCGGCGACCTCACTCACGTTGGCGATCTTCTGCTCGAGCTCGATGACGCGCAGCATCTGGTCCTCAGTCTCGTTGCGGTCGCCGCCCAGCAGCTCCCCGATGTCCACCATGAACTTGAGGTACGCAGACAGCGTCTGAAAACGTGACGTCATTACGTCAGAACCACGGCGCGTCGACGTGATGCAAGGGGATAAAACAAGTCCTTGGCAATTCGCACTCGTCTTGTTCGAAATCTCTGTTGACCCTCAGTACGTTGACACACAAGACACTGAGCAAATTTGAAATTGACCATTTCAGACGGTGTTCGAATGAGCTGGGAAGGTGTGGTCCACCGGACCCTGCATCCTGTATTGTGACTGAAAACAGGCACCTAGGGCACCGGAAGCAACAATTTTTGCCAGGCAAGCACAACTGAGACCACGACGAACAGCTGTTCCACAGCGAACCAGAATCAGTGTGGCTTGGCACACACGAGGTCTCCTGTCTGCACGTCTCGCTCACCTTGTCGTCCCGGATACTCTTGTTGAGGTACTGCTCCCGAGCCAGCGCCAACCCGTCCTGGTCGAACTGCGCAGAGACAAACACGCCAGGCTCAATCAGAGTAAACACCGTGCAATCACTGCTTGCCAACAAAGACTCGAGTCTGCCAATGTCTCACATGGATACATCGCGTGTTGTAACGGGAATTGCGCCGCAGCTTGTGATGTGCACCTGTTTGAGTGACAGGAGGCTTCCACAGACACGCCAGCGTGAAGCGTCCTGGGCCCGTCCCCGCTTGGAAATCGTTCGTGGCGCCCTCACCAACCCACGTGTTGAAACAATCTCACGCAGAGCTGAAGCCCCACCACCTTCAAACTGTTTCAAGCGCGACTTGCGCACGCCCACGCCAACACACGCACACACACCTGGAGGATGTTGGTGGAGACGTTCTTCTCGTCCTCGCCGACCCACGTGTTGAAGAAGACGGAGAGGCCGAGCCCGTGCAGCCGGTGCAACTGCTGCTGGAAGTCGAAGTCCGCCGGGCTCCAGGGACCCGACCTGCGCGGGAGAAAGTGCTGCGTCAGCGCGGGAGAAAAGTGCTGCGTCAGCGCGGGAGAAAAGTGCTGCGTCAGCGCAGGAGAAAAGTGCTGCGTCAGCGCGGGAGAAAAGTGCTGCGTCAGCGCGACACTGGATTTCCAGATCTATCAGAAGCATTTCGTCACATGACTGCTCAGAGAATCATCATGCTCACCCATTCTGATTCGTCAAACGGGCACAACGTCCTGAAGGTGCGACCCACTGCTTTCGTGGCTCTGACATCAACGATTTTGCCAGCTTCAAGGGACCCGGATTTGATTCCACGAAAGAACCGCTATTGAGGTCGGGCCTACACTGCATGAGTCGTGCGTGCCCTGTGCACACGCTTGAAAATTAGACCAAGTCGCCGCAGAGCTCACAAACAAGAAGAGGTGCGCGTCCGATGTGCTTCCCCGTCTGCAGTTGCCTTTCAATTTATATTGATCCTGTTGCAAATCGCCACTTCGCACGCATACTCCACACACACGCACGCACACACGTCGGTTCCCACCTGGTGCTGATGTTCCAGCCGCCCAGGTCACGCAGCAGGTCCTGCAGCGGCTTGTCGCCCATCTTCTCGATCAGCTTGTCCTCGTCCATGCACGAGCGGTAGTACTGCCGCGCCTTCGTCTCCGCAGTGCTCGTCGACGTGTTCAGCGGCTGCTCTGCAGGGGTCAACGGGTCAAGGTCAGGCGCAGGTCAGAAGTGGGTCAAAGTGAGGCAGATACAGGTGAAATCTATTGAACCTGACAATCAACTGAGAGCACAGATCTGATTTCAAATTTCAATACGTGAACGCACAACAGGTGAATCTGCTGAACTTGACAGTCAAGTGCGACTACAGGTCTAATTCAAGTTTGATCCTCACGCAGCAATGTTGCAGCTCCGTCTGAATCTGCGCTTCGTGTGGAGAACATTGTGTCGCAAGGTTCACTCTGAACGTCAGGCCATCGCGGACACACTTTGATCTCCTGTATGACCAGGCACATCACAGCCATCCTCGAGCACACCTGCTTCCACTAGCGCGTGGCTGACTCACACCCAAACACACACAGGTCAACACACGCCCCCATACACACAAGGGCACACACAAACACAGAGGCACGCACACACACACACACACGCTCACACACAAATGCACGCAGGTCAACCCACGTGCCCCAACACACACAGACAAAGACACAGACACAGACACAGACACACACACAGAGGCGCGCGCGCATATTTACGCGCACGCACGCACACACACACGCACACACACCGAGGCGCACACTCACCGAGAGAATTCTTCATGACGAGTTGGTTCTCCTTCCACATGACGCCGAACGTTCCCCATCGGCTCTGTCCGGACGGGATCGGGTGCGACTTGATCCAGCCGCCGCACGCGAACTCATAGAAGTCGTCACACGGCTTCACGTCGCGGTTCATCGCAGTGATGACAGACGACGCCACCGTCACACACGCCGGCGTCAGGCACACCGCTGTCAAGAAACAGGTTGGCGTTGCTAACAGTTCAGGGTGTGAGTAAACTGCGTCTGTTTGCGTTGTGTTACAGTGCAAGTCAAGAAACTTTGCGTCACAACGAAAGGGGTATAGAGCTTTGTTGTGAGCACGGTGAACGAGGGCTGGACGAGATGTTCTTGGTAGAACCAAGGAGATCGAGACAGAACAACAAACCCTCGCTTGGCTGCTTCGTCGTCAACTGTCCAAAATCTCGTTATTTTCTTTCAATCTACGCGTTCTATTGCTGAAGAAACAGCACTTTCACTGTGTGTTCCTCACCTTTCTCGCTGCTGCCCTTGGACGTCGAGCCCTTCCCGTTGGTGGCGGCGTGGTGGCTCGGGGCGCCCCCGTACACGGGTCCGGAGGAGGCGGGGTGCGGGGACCGCGCCCCCAGCACGCAGGCGAGGATGAGCACGGTCAGCAGCAGCAGCACCGTCAGCACGAGAAGCAGCCGCTCCAGCCCCGTGCGCCGCTGCCAGAACGACGCGCCCGCCTGGAAAATACCGCCCAACATAGGTGCAGACAACTGTGACCCTGCGCTACTGTGTGTTTCTGTCGTGTCTTGTTGCTGCCCTTGCTCGGCTTCGAGCCTTGCACTTTGGTGACGGTGCCACACTCAACACCGAGATGCAAGCACGAATTCATGGGGACACGCACGCATCAAAAGCAACACACACACACACACACACACACACACACACCTTGAAGCTGCAGAGTCCAGACGCACACACGCACACAATTTTGTTGTGGCACACGGTAATGCACACACACACGCACACGTACAATCCTCAAACAAACAGTCCAACACACAAACACACACACACACATCTTGTGGTACAAGAGTCCACACACACGCGCGCGCGCACGCACCTTGAAGGCGATGGCGGGGTCGTAGGTGACGCCGGGTGGTGTCCCGGCCGTCGACGTGTTCTCGTCATCGTCGAAGTTGGTGCGTTTGTACTTCTGACCAGACATCTGCAAGTACATGAGGGACACGAGTTCACACACATGCGTGGCAGTGTTCACATGTGTCGTCAATCTGCACTCTTGGTCGAGGCACGCTGCGTTCAAGCGAGAAACTGCTCCACGTACAGGTGCGACATCCAAAGTTATGAATGACAACCGAGTCAAAAACTTACTGCTTCCATCTGCATGTTGTGAATGGTGCTGAACTCTGCACGCAAACAAAACTTCACAATTTGCCCATTTGACAACGCAACCAGAAACTTTTCAGAAAGGAAGAACTTTTCAGAAAGAAGCCATCAAAGTCAGACAATTTTCAATTTGCCTGTTTATCCGTGAACGAACAAAGGACATGAGGCCTGTAGGTTGCGTGCACGGAGAAAATGTCATCCCGTGGTTTCGTGCCGCACCATTGTCCGCGAGAGGCAAACCATGAAACCTGCTCCACTTGTGGGCAAAATGAACATTTTCACCCGCGCAATTCAAACACAGGCAACCGTGCGTGTTTTTCCCTCGTGTGGATGTAATCAGTTTCACTGTGCTAAAATACTCGTACCTCCGCGCAGATTGAGAGCAAACGACTTCGTCAAGATTCGTCAAGATTCAGAACAGGGAAGTTCGAAATTGGCAGAATTGTGCGCGTCTTGTCGTTAAACAACAGTGTCCTTTTCTTCTCACGCGCCCAACAGTCAACACGAACCGAACCGGCAACGCTCGTACGTGTCCAAAACTTGTCTTCACGGGCGGATCATGCCTGACTCCCATTCCTGAGGCGAAGATGTTTTTGTTCAGAGGGGGAAGGGGGGGGGCGGGGATACAGACACAGACGTGCAAAAATTGCAGACAATCAGATATGCCAAAAATGTTTTGCATTCAGGGAAACGCGTCGGAGACAACAGGCTGTCGCGCTCTGCTGCTGACTTTCTGTGCTATGATCCAGTTTACCAAAAGGTGCCCCAGGTTCATTTGTCTACAAAAATATGGCCATTAAAAAGCAATGAACTGGTTCAATCTTCCGTTCCCAGAACGCCCCATAAACACTGCACCCCACACTGCAGACACAAGCGTTTTTACCAGCATCACCGCTTCGCTGCGACGCTCCGCCATCACCCAGCAAATTCTGCTGCCCAGTCTCATGTCGCGTCAAAACCACCGGCCAAATGCGTCAAAACGATGGTCAAGCCCAAGGAATGACATGTCTCTCCCTGTTTTCTCCACCAAAATGTCCTTCGGTCCAAGCGCAAAAAGAAAGACTGAGGCCAGATTCACAGGGCTCCACAAAGCGGAGCTTGTTAGCTTCGCTCAAGTGTTTCCCACTTCAGGGGGGTTCCACCTGCCCAGTCCGTTCGGGCTGCACTTTTGTATCCTCCGCAACGATTTACTGCCGAGTCAGGGCCCGGCCGTTCAGAGTCCCCTCAGAGCACTCGCGTCCAGTGAAAGCAAATTCGCCAGCAAATTTAATTTCGTATCCCAACGAACATTACGGCCAGGCCGATTCACACTGTAAACACTTCTTTTCGCCCAGGGCTTTTTCTCCTTCAAAGTTCAGCTCGGTCTCAGAAGAATTCCTCATTTATTTGGTTGTAGCGTCTTCAGAACAAATGCCGTCAGCGTAAATTTCCGAAGAAACACCCTTTGTGCTCAAGATCTGCAGCCAAGTTCATGCATAAACCTGCTTCAATAAATTTTAATACAGTCTGCACAGTCCCAACCTGCAACCTGATCAGTCTGCGACTCCCAGACGTTTCCTCTCGTGCTACTGCGCGTGAGACACCGACTGGGGATAGTTTTCTGTAAGAATAACGTGTCCACTTGTCCTGCATCTGAAGTTTTGCGTCTCAACCCGCAAGAATTTTCACAATGTCTTGTCCCAGCTACAATCCGTTTGTCCATGTCGAGATTCTCGTAACTCGGAGCTTCTGCCACAACTGACGATCAAACAAAGAACGCCTCAAACTTCATCACGATGTCTCTCCAGCCACAATGTCGTCCACAGGTCAATCGAACCCTGGTTTACTGTCGCCTCATTGCAATTTTAGTTCCAAGTCTAACTTCGCCTCAACTCCAATGTCCATTTTCAGAGTCTTTGGAAAAACACGGTCGCCTGCAGCATAGGGCCCACGCGTTTTGTTCGGACCACACAACACAAATGCAGCAAGAGGAAAGAAAACGTTGCGATTGGGCTATGAGACGCTTGTGGGGACAGGGAGGAGCTGCGGAGAGGGAAATGAGAGGAACCCCCCGCACGGTGTCCCCGCCTCACACAATAGCGCAGCAGGCGTCGCGCGCGCGATATTGCGTTGCGTCACCGAGAGGCTCAGGGCGCGACGCTCGCACCAGATGACGGTCAACCACCGTTTCCAAACAGAGTCCGCGAGCTCGTGCGAATAGTGTGTGCGTCTGAAGATTGATGAGTGGTATCTTTTTGTGTGGATTGAAATGAGTTTTGTTGCTTGTGCCACAGGCACAGAAAAGAACCGGATGCGCAATTCGCAGCTGAGCCGTCATTGAGAACCTGACCTTGCGTCGCACGGTGTTGTCGTCTTCCACTTGTCGTGCACAACACCCGAAACAATGGATAACAGCTGGTGTCACTTGCAATGCAACGCCCAACCACTGAACGCACGACGCACCTTGTGCATGACGCACCCTGGCTCCACCCAACCACCCCCATTCATCCACCCATCCACCCACACTGCAAGGTTCTCGACGACCGTTCCCATCCCTATGGCGGGTCGCAGTCGGCGCGGAAATGTCACCGTGTCGCGACTCGCCGCGGATTCATTCCCTCCGCAGCTGGAGCCTCACACACTCCTTCCCACAGACATCCATCCACGGAACAGGGAGTTACAACAGGTGCCTCGTCACACCAGTGTGCACCCCCTCCGCATCCCCTTCAATACGTGTTCTGAGATCACAGGCTCGTGACAATGACTTTCCTCCTCCCCCGTACATCCACCGGTGGTCATAAGCATGTGTTGCGTGTACGAGAACGCGACAAATCTCGTGTCTCCTGAGGCATGGACTGAACCGTTGGTGTGTTGGGTAGTGGACTGGAGGAAGGGCCGGGGTATCATACATATCGTGCACTGCGGGAAACGTAGCAAGCCCCACGATGTCGAACATTACTTCACCAGGCGAGCCTTTCTTCAAAGGAGACAAGGATTAAATGAGCATTGATCAATGCGGAGACAAAAACAAACGGATAAATGGGAGTATGGATGTAGTTTAGAGTCCTGAAACAGCATCAATGGGTCTCCCAAGCCTATCTATCCATCTGCGCACATCTCTGTTGGACACATAAAATCAAATTCACAACCTGAACCAACCACCTGAACACACGCGTTCACGTCCAAACTGCACAAGTCCTCACAACAGACTGCTATTCACTGCGTGGTCAATCTACGCAGCCTGCGGCTTGAACGCTGCTCCGTCACGGCGTTGAGTGGACAGCGGCGCGGCGTCGGGCAGAGACCCGCGTCTCTCACGTCCCTCACGTGCAGCCGTCTGTCTGCGGGGAACAACGGGAGGAGACGGGCGGAGTCTGACACGGCGCCCGAGCCGCGCTCCATCACCCGGTCCCGGTCAGCGCGGGAACGACGGCGACGCCGCCATGTCCGCACTGGATGTGGATGTGGACGCGCTTTGTGTCGCGTCTTGTTCGAAGACAACGGAACTGACATCGCATACCGTCCACCATGTTGATTTTACAAATTGTGAAACGTTGGTTCTGAAATTGTCTTGTCAAGTTGGGCAGGGACGTGTTTGGTCTGACGCCTGACGCTTCCAGTCGGAAGCTGAGGTTCACTGTCTGACTGGTACCAGTGACAGTTTTGAAAGCCGTGTCTCTCTCCGCTTGGAAACTCTGTGGATTTCGTAAATGGATAATCCGCATCTGAGCGAACCTCGGAAGTAGACCACGGATCGATGACAGCATGTGTGCACTTAAAATTCTGCGTGAGAGACACAGTTTGTGATTTGATAGTCGCCTCGAGATCAGACTCCATCGGTTCAACCTGATGATGTTGTGCGAGGTATGGGGAGCAGGAGCATTGTTCCTATGTTGTGCTTTCTTTGGGGGGGAAGAGAAGGAAGGAGATGGGGCTTTGAGACGACAGTGACGTGACCTGCTGTCAGACGAACACAGCCAGCGTCACCTTTGTGCAGACAGAACTGTTTAATCTGACCACGTTGCAAAGTGCGTATTCCGTCGCAGTCGACGTGGGCGTGCAGAACGGCTCCAAAATCCCTCCCTCAAAACGAGCCCAGCGCAACAGTGTCGGTCCGCGGCGCACGTAACAAGCTTCGCCGCAGCAAACGAACGCGCCTGCAAATCGAATCGAGCCTCTCAGCGGTCACTTACGCCGCAAATTCCATAAAGCTCTCGGCGCGGCCGCCCGGTCCCCGTCGCGCCCTGTATGTCAAACACGTTGTGATGGGGGAGGCAGGCAGTGCACTCGACGTTTCATCAGATGACGAGCAGGTCTGTCGCGAGACAGGGCGATGAGAGGCAGGGGTGGAGATGGACTCAAACAGAGCAGTGCGGTAATTTGCTCTTCGTATCACAGACTCGCTCAGCTTCGCTCCGAGTCATCAGGCTCCACGTATCAGCTGGGGGTTCAGCGGCGCCAGGCTCTCACTGAATACGAGGGACGAGCGCACATGCTCAATTGACCCAGGGATGAGCCTCAGTCACAGCACCCCAGACCCTGCGGTCCAACAGGGCTGGGCCTGGGGTGCTACAAAGTGCGTGGTGCCTGGCTGCTTGTGCGACACCGGCACCCATCGCCAAGAGTGAACACAGGACCCAACTGTGTGCTGCAACCACTGTTCAACTTTTCGTTGACCAAACCATTTGTGCAGAAAAACAAGAGGATGGGTCTTCTCACGTGCGATTGTCTGCGTTCTACCCTTCTGAAGGCCAAACTAAAGTTGTCGACACCGAGAGCTCTGGCCCATTCGGACCGCACGACATTCAGAAACACGACCGAGCCACGTAATATGTCACGTTTGTCGACAACAAAATCCGAATCAACAAGCTTTGATGCAGAAATCCTGTAACATGAGACACGAAGCGTTGTGCGACTTCTGAAAGTGTGAGGAGTGAAAGACATCATTCTTACCATGTTCACACTCCAAGACAACTTACATCTCGACTGCGCAATGTGTGGTTCTGACGTGTGTGACTTGAGTCTACGACGAGAAGGACGCGAAAGGGTAGCTCACAACAGAACGAGCATATCTCGCAGTGGTTGTGATTCTTCATATCCTGTTCAGGTATTGGACGAAAGCAGACCCAGGCACGGCCACTGCAACCCTCCACAAACACTCGGAATCTGAGACTTGGGAATGTGCTAGGGAAGACAGCTTTCAATATGTGCTTTGAAAGAAACTCAGGCCTGGGTACAGCTTGAGAGCCTTGCGCTGCAAACACAAACCATCAGGGAACTGGATGCGCTGTGGCATCTTCGCGGGTCCCCAGGGCCTGTTTGATGCGCATACTGGTGGTCACTGTGTGTACGACGCATTTGAACCACGAGAAGAGAACCAAGTGAGCAGAACTGATCACCCCTCGCCAAACAACACCGCATTTCGCTGGGATACCGGCTGTGAAGACTTCGGCGAACATGGCAAAATGAGAGGGGAGGGGGCTGTGTGAGTGAGAGAGAGAGAGAGAGAGAGAGAGAGAGAGAGAGAGAGAGAGAGAGAGAAAAGGGACGACGCTCACACACACACACGCGCGCCCTCAAATCTGAGACACATTGCCTGACCAAGGAGAGCCCTGTCTGACCAAACCCAACAACAACAGTACTCTCATGATTCGCTCATTTTATTGAGGCACAAACAAGGATGTCCTCAAATGCAACCTCACGACAAACCGCAACAGCCTTTCATTCAGTGAGCGCTCCCTGAGCTCCCACCAACCCAGCGCAGGAAACTAAATTGAAATACGTCGCGCGCTTATGGATAACAACATAAACATCGCGCCGCTGATAATGCCTCGTCTCCCCGAGATCTCCGCTCCACAAATCAATGGCTCCACGTCAAAACAATGTTTTGCGTTACGAGCCAAGCCTAGACTATCTATTTTTTCTGGAGCTTTTATCCATGAGATCTATTTGGTGATATTGGCTGGTTGGGGGTAATGGAAAGACAGAAAGGTTGACCACAGTGAAAAGCCTCGACGGGTTTTTGTCAGGACGGGATGAAAGAACCCTTGCATACACAAGCATGTACGCGCACACACACGCATGCATGCACGCACGCGCACACACACACACACACACACACACACACACACACACACACACTTGAGCATGCTGCACCAAACTACAAATCCCCCAAACGACAAAATCCTGTCAAACATTCCCAGACTTCCCTCCCAGCGGAAACAGGTACACACACAATTCTGCTTTCACCAGCGACCAATGTCCCAGTGCCGTTGCGCAGGACAGGGGAAATTCTCCTGGACTTCCAAGAACCTGTCCTCGAAACCAAAGCCACTGCTGGAGGGATTTATGAGAACACATCTCAAAAAGCGCAATTCCTATCGAGGCGTAAGGACGTTCTCCTCCCCGAGGATGCAATGATAGTCATGAAGCCACAAATTGCCAGAGGAGCAGATTCGCCGCTGCAGATTTGATCGCAATTTGTCAGTGCGCGCGTCCTCTGAGTAATGGAATGGGATGGGTGTTCACGCGAACCTCAGCGGCGTCAATCATCGATGACATAACCAGTTTGAGTGCCTTTTGAGCAGGAGGGATATCCAAATTAGTGACTGAATGGAACTCAAAGTCTGCACCTTCTTGTTCTCCATGTCTCAGGCCTGGCCAGGTGACAGCAGTGCGAAAGGGTGGAGGCAGAGGAGGTTGTGTCCCCGGTCAGTTCCACACCGGAAGTCAGAGCGGATTCTCGCTTTCAGGCAATTTCCGGTGCGAGACGCCGGCGTCGCCACTGGGACTTCCGCCGCGGGACTTCCGCCTTGAGACACGAAGTGCACCGCGGTCTCTGGAGACTGGAGAGAATCAACTCGTAATCCGACCTGAATTTTCACATTTGATTGTTTTGTTTCGTCATTTCACGTTGAGTTGATTTTGTCAAGGACCATGAAATTTGAGACCACTTTCACTTGATGAAGCAAACTTCTCAAGAGTCATTGTCATACTCTGACCTTTTCTCGTCAACTTTTTTTCCGCAGCAGTAAGCAAATGTTTAATTTCCAATCTCAGAGCCCAGCCCAGGGCAGGCTTCGCCCAACCGCATACAAATCTCCAACCATGAACAAGTGCCTCCATTCAAATGCAATGCAATCAAAGTGAACAAGCAGTCACGCACGCCCAGGGACACCGTGGAGGGCGAAAGTGGCAACTCAGCGACGAGGGAGGTCGGGCGCTGCACTGCGGGGGCACTGTCCACGTGAGCCCTGGACGCGAAGCACGACCGGCAGAGTCTGAAGATCCTCTCGGTGCTGAGTTCAAGAGATGGTGAGACTTGACCGCTCTGTGTCCAGGGCGCGGCCTTACCTCCCACAGCATTCCTGGTACACGGAACTCCTTGGCCTCAGCTCCCGTTCTGCTCGGAACTGACACCAGAATGAGATGGATTCCTCCATCAGGCCCTGCTCGTTGTGTAATGTATTCTCCCCGGGTCGTCCCTCCGGCCCCGATCAATGCTGATTTCACTATCTGAGCTTTTAAAAGCGATCTCCATCGATCGCCGGGCCGGGTCAAATTATCTGGGGAGATAACATTAGCTCTGGGGTCGCCGTCGGGATGTCTCTATATGTGGGGACGTCTCCACGTCTCCGCTGGGCACCCTGCAGCTCTGCACGAGAATGTCCTATCTGCGCGCGGATCCACAATCCACAGCCTGAGTTACCCTCGAGTGTCACCAGGACACTCCCATTTCAAAAGCTGGTCCAGGACCTTGGGTGACCCGGGGCACGCCACCCAAGTTGGCCTGATCTAACTTCGGAAATTCTCGCGAATGCCAACATTGCACCTGGTGGTGCAAGCCTGTTGTTGGTTTAACTTTGCCGGGGAGAAGTCAGGATCGGCAGGGTCCTCTTGATCCACCAGCGTCCAATACAAGGAGACATCAGTATGTCGGACTGCGGGAGAACTCTGACTTCCCTGTGTTCAGGTGAGCGCGCCGCTTCTTCTGACCCAGGCAATCATGACACGAGGCGTGACACGCACCTCCGGGGCTTATTTTCTTTTGGCGACCACAGAAAAAGTCGCCTCACTTCCATCTTTTCAAATCTTTAGCCGCAGTGTGCTTTTGGTCCACTGAGGTGGAGGTTGGCGCAGTCGTTGCGTGACAGCAAGTCTTGGCCAAAGTGCTCAGTCCTGCCGCTGCAGAGGGCAGCAATCATGCGTCAGATCTGTGGGGAGAACAAGCCTACAAGGAGTGATCCATGGCCCTGCCCTCGACACCCAAAAAAGTGCAACCCCTTCTCATTTGCATCAAGGGTGCAACAAATCCGTTGTGTTCCTCTTTGCCCAATGCAAGTTTGTCCAATGTCCAAAGTTGAGCAACACCACGCAGAGGGTAGTACCCGCGACCAAGTTTTGGATCCTCTTTTATCAAGTCCCTGATCCCTTTCTAACTGCGAGACAAGTTGAATTTGCAGAGTCTGAGTCGGAATGAGGGTTGAGTGATGTGGAGGTTGATTATGCATCTGACTGTGCAGACAGACAGAGCGAGAGAGAAAGAGCGAGCCTTGATTGCTTGAGACATCTCCGCACACACTCCCTCGCATACTGATGGCTCGTGACAGATAGAGACATCCTCACTGTGGCCACAGCGCGGTCAGAGACTCGGGGAGACAAACCCTGTTCCATCTGAGCTTCAGCCATTGCAAAATCTGTCAAGGAAATCCGACTTCAAGTTTTGCACGACGCTTTTCTCGTGTTGAATTTCATTGTCACAGGGACTGAGCGCCAAGCCACAGGTGCCACAGAAGATGATCTTTGGTTCGGGCTGACCATAAGCTGTGCAAATCCCCCACTCCAGCACAACAAAGCACCTTTGTAGGGAAAATGAACTCCTCCCCTCGACAAAATGACACCTGGACAACCCCCGTGAAATCTCACCTCCGTCGCACACAGGCCGCCTCACTCACCTCCAGCTCTCCGAGCCATTTGCGTCGCTTTGCCGGGCGGCCGGTCGGTCAGTCGGTCGGGACAGTGGGGAGGGAGGAATACATTGAGCGACTTGAAAGGTCGTCCATTACTGCGGCGCCCGACACTCAAAATCTCCACGAGCCAACAGGACGTGGCCAACAGAGGGTGAAGTCGGCAGGAACCGAGAACGTGCCGAAAGTCAGTGGTGCACATTGAAGGACCAAACAGGGCAGGCGGCAGACTCTATCCATCAAAATTTGTTTTCGGTCAAGGAACTCTGGGAACCTGGTGAGGGTTGAAAGCGGTGTCCTGTTCTAAGCCGGTTCCCAGTGAAGCCCAGACGCTGTTGCCACTTTAAACCACCACGTGGAACTGTCCTTGGCGTGGACAAACCTGCATGGGTAAGCATCTAATGTGGCAGACTGGTTTTGATCTGACTGGTACGTCCTGAGTAAAAGGGCTCTCCCTCCTCGCTCCATTCAGATTCCGTCCGCTGCCTCAGACGAACTACGAGTTGCACTTCACGCCGAACCCTCCGATTTCATACCAAGATTATTGCACTGCAGTCTGGTCGCCACACAACAGCGCATTTACTCGCCATCAATTTGCAATTCCTTCGCCGACAAGTATTGACAGGGGAAGTCTGAGTGAGTCCGGAATCAATCTGAAGTGACAAATCTAATGTTCCGCATCAGTCAAGGAGAATGCGGCCGTCCGGTCTCACACCGTCCGCCGATTGCACAGCTGATCAGTCGGAAAGAGCAATGAAAGGCCAGGGAAGAGAAACACCAAACCGAGCTGCACACCAAGCTTGGCCAGGTGAGTACCAAACCGAGCTGCACACCCATCAGGGGTCCCACTGAACAGGGAGGAGCCACAACCAAACCTCACCGTCGAACAACCAACCGTAGGGAAGAGCTGACGTCCGCAAAAACGTTCGGCACTGCACCGAACTTGGTCAGATGTAAAACCATGAACCTCGCCCATGAGTTCGGTGGCTGGCTGAGTTCAGCCACGTTTCCAGCTGCAAGAGTCTTTCACACAAATTTCCTGCAGCGGGAAAACTCGCACCAACACACAGCACCAGAACAATGTCGGCGTCACTTCTCAACGACATCCACACCGCTTCAGTTTGGCTTCAGTCAGCTGCGGCCCTGTTCAGAACAGCACAAATCTGTGGGCGCAAATCTGTCAAAACACCTGACGCTGTCAACGCCTCGAGTTTACTCGTCCAACAATGGTTCGTTGACAATCATTCGTCACCAAGGTTTTGCGCCGTTTCCACGTCAGCGTTTTAAAAGGCAATCATAAAATATTTACACCATCTGCCGAGTCCCCGCTGTCAGCACAAACAAAGCGCGGGACTCAGTTCCCCCGGACTTGTCAAATGAATGAATCTCCGCACTGCGCTGAACAGTTGCACCAGGCATTGTTCTTGTGATGCAGAAAAATGAGACGTCAAACGTTGACAGATCTATTTCCCGAACACAAACATCAATCTTCGCGACCTTGAGAGAATATTGTTTTGTCCCCAAAACTGTACCTGTAAAGATGTTGGTGCAGACAGGTGAGAATCTTGTCCTACGTTTCAGTAAGTCACGTGGGAAACTGAGGAGAAACCTCCCCACGCGTACATCTCAGCATTACTCGTACTCCACTTGTGCGTGTTTCACAACTTCAAATCAACAGAGGCGATTGAAAGGCACCTGCACAGGATAAATTGTTCTTGTGATCAAATCAGCGTCCGTGCAGCCTGCTGCGCCTGCAATGTCCGCTCATGGCACGTGATTCTGTATTGCACAATTGATCCGTTTTCGCGTCTGTGACCTGGATGCGCGGAGCGTGCAGGTAGCTAAAACCAACACGCACAGCAATTACGGATTGTCAGGCGAGAGGTGCAGCTTCCTCCTCCGCGCAGCTGTCGAAGCCAACACAAGACCAAGGAAGGCTGCGACCCGTCACCAGCGTTTGATTCCAATTCTGGTGATGATTGCAGCGACGACCCTGTGGCAGATCCAGATTCAGTCAGAGGACCGGCAACCCAGACGGGCGATGTCAACTTTTTTTGCGTCCAACGTTTTGGACCCTGAGCAGGACAAATAGTGGGGGTGACACAATTTTTCAGGAGGTTGAGGGTTTTCCTCCTTGTGCATGGCCTCGCCCGCGCAGCCCAGGAAAGGTATCCTCACAAGACCATGGCCCCATCCAGGGTGGCCCGCACAACCAAAACCCTCGCTTCGCCTCTGGACAGTGGGAAAACGGGTCTTTTTCCCAGTGACCAATCAAACCCGTCGCTCAGGCCTCACACCGGAGGGAGATGCTCCCTGTAATCACCGTGTCCGAGCCGTGAGGACAGGAGGCGGCGACTTGCGTGGAATCGGTCCGTCCCGCACCCACCACACGGGTCCCCACAATTTGTTCGCCTCCCCGGGTCGCAGCGCACCCCGCATACTGAGCAGCTCGTCCAGGGTCCAATCGCATCAAGTGGGCCACTCTCCGCATGCGAGCCACGCGAGAATGCAGATTAGAATGAGGAGCAAAAACAACGTTGTTTTAAGGGTGCATCGCAATCAGGGGGAGCGAAATGCTAAGTTGTGAGCGAGTTCGAATCAAGGGGGCCAGGTACACCACGGTGTCAATCCAAACGACCTGCAGCAACAACAACAACAACAGCAGCAGCAGCAGCAGCAGACGTAGCAGTAGTAGTAGCAACAGCAGCAGCAGCAACAACAACAGCAGCAGCAGCCCCAGTCCGGAGCTCCAGTCTCTTCCCTCCACGCCGTCGGAACTGATTGTTCTCCCTCTCTGCGCGGCGTGATCACGGAGCACACGGACCCTGTTCGCCACGGCCGCAGAACCATCCAGCTCCCCGTCCCAGGGGCCCCCTAAACGTCACAAACCCAGACTCCAACCACCGACCAGACCAACAGGGCTTCCCTGTGATTTCAGGCTCAGGGTGGGTGCACGCTGCAACCGTCACGAATGCTGTGCGTCCTTGCATCGGCATACTGCTTCTCCACTTGCGACGCTGCCCTTGTTGACATGTTCGTCGACACAACACGTGGCGCATTCAGTGTGAAGCACCTTTCAAAACCAGCAGTATGGACCCAGTGCCTGTGGATTTGTCAGTTCTGTTTGCGCGGAGAACCCATGTTTCGACGTCACACTTCAGCCGTATGTTTTTCAGTTCGTCACGTATTTCTGACTGATCACAGAACAACGAGCACTTGTTTGAACAGAATTCGACAGAAAAACAACCACATAAACCCCGAAGTTTTGGCAGAAATAATGCCGCGCATCACGCTGCAGGTTGTTTCCGAGAAGCGATCAAGCGTCGCGTGACGCTGTCGCGGGAGGATTTACAGCTGCGGAAAGCCTCGCTTTATTCGCGGCAGGTGTGACCAGACTTCAGTCTGCGGATTAAGAGCCCAGTGCGATCACAATCCGGTTGGTACACAGGCCTACAGCCCGAGGCCCGCTTCACACGATGCGCAGAGCGATGCGCTGAAAAGGTCAACGGACGCTGCGTCGTCTCCAGGCCGGGTTTCGCGCGTTGCCTCCCTGGACAAGGGATTCGGTGCAGCGTCGTGGCAACCCAACCAGGATGAACACATGCACACACACACAAAAACAAACACACACACACACACACACACACACACACACAGCAGGGTGGAGACGCCTCTCAGAACTGGGACCGAGACCCCAAGAATGATGTGGAGACAGGAAGTCAGCATCAACATTGCATGACGCTCAATACGATCTTGATTACAACATCAAAAGGCAACAAGGAAGGTTATATGAGAAGGACAAATCATGTGTTTGCGTAAAGAGCTAAAAATACAGCCCGAAGTCTATTTCCAAATGCGTGTGCAGCTCTCGCTTCCTGCCTCCCACACTCGACGCTACATGGTTCTCATGCAGAAGGGAAACAGTGTTGCTTTTTCAATACGATCGAGGAGACAGACAGAGAGAGAGAGAGAGAGAGAGAGAGAGAGAGAGAGAGAGAGAGAGAGAGAGAGAGAGAGAGCGAGAGGGGGGGGGGGCGGGGGGCGGCGGGGGGGGGTGGGTGGGGGCGGGTGGCTGTGGGAGGCGGAGGGCGGCGGTGGGTGGCGGAGGGTGGCGGAGGCAGGCGGAGGGTGGCGGAGGGAGGCGGAGGGAGGCGGAGGGGGGCGGAGGGAGGCGGAGGGAAGCGGAGGGAGGCGGAGTGAGGCTGAAGGAGGCGGAGAGAACGGAAGAGCACACGTC
>JAAUXT010083149.1_pt1 | contig 31084 bp, 36 predicted proteins | sample 7278171 | NCBI WGS metagenome assembly JAAUXT01 (sample SAMN14350112, study PRJNA611818) | marine sediment metagenome | isolation source: surface marine sediment (1.8m) | place: French Polynesia: Moorea | collected 2018-08
AACTTTCCACATTTCTTTCACCAAGAAAACAATTTCTCCTCAAAACAAAAACAAACCAGACACTCACCACCACATGTCTTGCACACTGTAGTGTGGCTGCGACGATGGAATCGGCTCACCCTCATCGCTGGAGCTGACCAAATCGAAGCACGCAACCTCTTCCTCGGATTCGACAGGCGACTCCGCATTCTCAGTCAAAAACAGCACCTGCGCCAAAGGACTGTCTTCACTCACACAATCCTTTGCACCCTCCTGCAAACCACTGAAGACAACAGGAATCTGTGTCGACGTAGGACACCCATCACTGTCTGGATCAAACACAATTGCAGGCATAGTTTGGTCAAGCAACGACCGAGAGCCAACTCCAGATTCATCATGTTCATCAGACTCAGAACTGTCAAGACACACAAGCTGCAGTAAATCTGGCAGACACTCGGGAGAGGACATGTTGCCACTCCAGTGACTCCTTCTCCTCTGACACCAAAGTCAAATCGTTCCCACATGTGGGTCAACGTCGACATGACTCCAAACCAGGTCAGACTTCTGCGACACGAGCGAAAACACGCGCTCGAAGAGCAACCGCAACCAGCTACGTGATGTGAGTTCATGAACACAGCCCGAAATTGCTCGATCAGTTTCGCAAACCTTGACCTTGATTTTGACCACTTCCCAACACTTATGTCTCGACCTGTCGGTCTCGCAAAACTCTTGACCGACACCTCTCAACATGCGTGCTGGGAAGTCGCCGAAATCGCGGTCGCGTTCTGCGAAACTGCGCTCGCAAACCGGGCTTAGTTCACGAACTCTTACTTCTGAAGCATCCTGTGGTGTTTTCTAATCTGAAGATTCACGCATCACGCAGAGGACTGAGTTTTTCTTTCACAGTTTCTGCAATATTTCTGCGATGTTCTGTCTGCGACGAAAAGAGCCAACGTTGTTGCGTCCATCTGAACGATAACTGCATGCATTCTGACTGTACCCTGCTTCACAAAATCTGCTGAACCCACAAGCTTGTGCGTGATCATCGTTGCTTTCCACAAATCAATCAAGTGTATTGAGTGTTTTTCTTGGACACAAGCACCCCTGGTGGTTGAGAAATACGAACCAACATCCAAAAATGGTACATGCCAGAAAAATGCATTTATGGTGTGAAATAGCATGCAATTGAAACATTCCCACCGAATCACGCTCGGAGGAGTGTCAGATCAGCTTGGCTTTTGCTTTCAACCATTTCGCGCAATTTGTTTTGCTTTTGGTGACAGACATTCCTTTGTTCAGCCGCAACTCCGTCCGTCTTCGAGCGTCAAGCAAAATCTTTGCCATTTTTGGCTGCGACGTCGTTGTTTCCGTGATATTCTTTCATTGACAAATGATTTTCACCGGAACATTTTCACTTTTATTTTATCATTTGAAGGGTGAAAAAACAATTTGTTTCTCTGTTTGATTTGTTGAAAATAAAAACCAAACTCAGTGCATTTCAATTGTTTTCTGTTCACTCATTCGTTGGTTAAGTTTTTCAGCTTGCCCAAGCTTTGATAATAGATCTAACTGCCTCGTGTTCAGAAACATTTGTCGTGCAGCAGTGCACGACCGCGTTTCTTGAATGCCACTGAATGCAGGGTTTGGTCAGGGGCGGACGGAAAGCAGGCGCCGATCTCGACCGAACTTGTTTACGAGCAACAAAGGCTTCGCTGAGACAGGATGGTTTGGGCAAATCATTGGTGGAACCGCCTTGGCGTTGTTCGCTGCTCATGTGCAGGATAACCCTTCTGACTGTGAAATTTCCTGAAGATCCATCTGCACCAGGCTATCGAGACAAGTTGCTCGTCTCGACTCAATCGAACTGCGGCACGAAACTCGTCTGACATCTGGTCTTTCTGGCCAAACAGGTTTGACCAACATCTGGTGTCTTCCCCGACAGACTGCTCCATTCACATGCGGGTAGATCTGTGCCACTGAAAGAGTTGATGTGAGTGGAGTTTGCATCACCACTGTGGACTTGGTCTCCAGATTCGGACACACTGGCTATTCCAGCGTTGTCGCTTCAAAACACTGTTTGGATCTCTTGAGCTTGATTATTGATTTGCGCAACAATTGTCAATTTGATCTTCAAAAAGTGCGACAGTTCGCTGCACATGCGTGGTTTGACAGCCACAAAATGTGTCTTGCCAAACCGAATGTGTAAAGTACGAGTGACAAGTGTCAGAATAGACCCAAAACGGATGGATTCAGCTTGCGAAATTGCACTGAGAAAGTGTCTGGAGTCTCTATTGTGACAGAGGCTCACATCTTTCCGGATAAATTCCGGAAGTCTCAAAAGCCCAACTGTACGGTGTTTTGATCCCGCACTGTGATCCGCATGAAAAAGCGACGTGGCTGCCAAAGTTTCTCAGTCCTTAGCAACGTTGCGGCGGGACGACCAACGCACTGGGACGCGCTTGTAGAAAGGAAAATTCAGACACTTTTATTTGGAGAAAAAGACGAGCAGCTTCGAGAAGAGAAAATTCACAGTGGTGGTTTAAGTCCAACAAATTAAGGTGAGTTTCAGTTCAGTTTTCTATGTTTTTTTATTGTATTTTATATTTTGCCCCTTGTGTTTGTGTTCGTTACGTGCACATTGGTGGGTGGCTTCCTTCTCCATTGAACCATCTGCGCATGGATGCAGACTACATTTAACTTTTTCAGCTTGCCCCCACCAGGGGTGTCTCACATTCCCCCAATTTTCAAAACCAAGTCTTAAGTTTTCTGGACAGAAGCAATCGTGTGCGCAATCGTGTGCTGTTCTGCCAGAAGCCAAACGAGAATGTGATTTTTCATGTTCACAAAGCAGAAGATCCACCAAAATGGCCAGACGCACTAAAATTCAGTTTTAAGGCCTCTGTGCTGCTTGGACATATTCTCGAACAACTCTTCCGACAAAAACATGTCGATTTGGTCACCAACACTAAAAGCAACAGACAAAAACACGCAAGGAACTCCGTTTCTCAACTTATCAACCGAATTCCTCCTGTCTTGTACCCGTTCGATCAAACGATTCTCACTTTTCTCCAGTGCCAGGTGCACATGGATGTGGATCTGTCTTTGGGAACAACAGGAACGAATTCAGACTCCTGTCCAATTTCAAAACTAACTTTAGCTTGTCGAGAGGCCCTTCAATGATATTCAAGTGCTTCTCAGATAAACTTTACACGCTGATCAATGTCGATTATACCTTGTTGGATCAATGTTTTACGGGAACAAAGCTCGAAAAACATTGTTCAAATGCCTGGACAAGCGACATTTATCCTTTTTCAGGAATTCCAAAATTCAAAATGCAAGTTTTCGTCGCCTTGAAAATGTTTCAAATTGCTTTGTCTGACAAAATTGAAATCTTTTCCAGTCAGACGGCAAACGAACAACCTGCTGCGAACACAAAAAACAAACGTGCTCATTGAGTTTTCGGAAACCCTTTCCACCCGTGAACTAAACTCCGACAAATTCACCCGAGACCAACTGAATTGAAGCCTGACAAGTTCGCTTGAGACCAACAAAATCCAGTGATGGAAGCCTGAAAATTTTCGCAGTCTCAAAAAACGGTGCGCAAGTACACAATCAATCACGGTTACCAATAACCTGAGTACGCACACATCCTCAAGTGGTGGAGATTGACTAGTCAAACACTGCCTGCCCTCACAAGCGGTCCATGAGTTGTGAATATCACCATATCAAACAAAACGTTATGCAATAACGAATCCAGTCCAGCAAGTCTCGTGCGTGCAGCCCGCGGATCACCCGAAAAACGTAGAAATCAGCCCTTTGATCGTGGCGTCTAGACCAACATGTACACGATCAAGAATCTACTTTTTCAGACGCAACAAAGTCATTTTGTGTTTCAAGCACACGACGCGATGTAGTGAACATTTTTCAAGCTGTCTTCACTGGATTGTGGTTCAATGGATCAAAGACTCTGACCAAAATCCACCGGATTCACTGGAAGTGTCTCATTTGGCCAGGCGCAGGCTTTCTATTGGTTCATTCAATTGCACAAGTTCGGTTTGGTCCAGCAAACTGCGAAACCAGTGACTTCATTCATTTCATTTGATTCCAGCGGAATGACGTCTGAAGTGTTTCGCCCGTCCAAAGGACCGCTGTTGGTGAGGGGGCCGTTTGCGGAAGCAGCAGTTCCCTCGGGTCACCTGCACCGGGCCGGGTCCCGGTCTGAGCCGACGGGCACCTGGCGGGAGGGGCCTGGGGGCACCTGGCGGACCGGGCCGACCCAGCGCCCCGATCTCAGTCTGCCCGAGTACAGCGGCACCAGTGGACAGAGACCCCCGACTCAGGGAGGCTACAGGTTTGGCCGGCTCAGCTACAACTCCTTCTTCTCCAGGCACAGTCCTCATCCGAACAGAGTCAAGCATTTCAAAGGTAAGAATACCAGGTTCAAATCAACGAGTGTGTCTCTCTTTTTTCACGTTTGCAAAGCCAGGCCCAAGTCGCGGCCTTCAATTGCCAACTGTGGATCATGAATCAGACAACACATTTTGAATTCGGCAACACCAGTCAAACGAACCACGATGTTGCCGCAGGTCTGCTGGACGTGCCCATCTGCGTGGTGAACGACGATGGCTACATCTCCAACCCGCGCTATTCGCGGCCACGCTTCCCGCCCTCCGACTACGTCGACACCCGGCTCCAAGCCGAGCTCTCACACCCGCGATACTTGGGCGGCGTGCTGCCAGTCAACAATGTGCGGGCGCCAAGGGCACTGCTCAACCCGTACCTCGGCCGCGAAAGAGCCGTGCCCCACGTCGGACTCGGTATGTCCAGCATGCATCTGTTTGCGAAGGGCCAAGCAAACACAAACACACACACACACACACACACACACACACACACATCAAAGAATGATAAAGATTACCTGTTGTTCAATCGACAAACTTATCAATGATTTCGCAATGTGACAATTCCTTTGTCCTGATGCAGTCCCAATCACGGAAAGCTGGCAGGATGAACTGCGGCTGCTGACTCAGGCTCTACACGATGGCGTTGCTCCAGAACCACCCTACCCACCCCAACGTGTGGCACAACCATCCCCCGGAGGAGCAAAACCGGCACGCCTGGGCTGGATCCCGGAGCCCCGCCCATCCCTGTCGCCGAGGCACGAGAGGGCGGAGAACGACGCACGGTCCCGGGGAGGCGCGCGATACTCGGCGCAGACGGGGCGCCTGCTGCCGCCGCCATCGCGAGCCTTCTCCCGGGGAGGAGCTCCAGTAGCAATCAAGCGAGATCCGTTCGACTATCAGCTGCAATACATGTCCGAAGGTCTCGAGCAACAGGTCGGCACAATCAGAGACTGATCACCGCCGAGCAATAAAAGCAGTGGTTCACCATTTTATTGACACGACTTTTAAAACTGATCATTGTCAACTGTTTGGCACGGCACGAAGATTCTTGCAGGCTTGGAAAAACCCGTAAACTTCGTTTCAGGTTCTGGTGATGTTGTGTCAGATCCTTCAGACAGAAGACGTGCGAGCCGTCAAACACTGGCTCGTCAACGCTCCGGACCGAGGTAGGTACATCCCGCACTCAACGCTTCCATTCACTTGAAAGCAAAAACGTTTTATGAATCAGCTTTGATTTTCAACAAGCTTACCGTTACCATTTGAACAACGGCAACATGCCCAGCATCCCTTCTGTCACACATCTGTGTAAGGCCGTCTCCGGAAAAATCACTTCCAACACTTGCACTGGGTTTGAAACAGCTGCTTCGGTACGCTGTTTGCAGAGAAGCAGCAGGTGGTGAGTATGCTGAGGGCGGCTGTGGAGAGCGACGCTGACGGGCGGGACCGAGAGTCGGGCGGCCGGGCGGACGCCTACAGGGCGTGGGAGGAGCTGGGTCGAACCTTGGGGGACCAGGTCAACGACAGGTAGCTTCTTCATACGCGCGTCACTGCACCAAAACACCATTGCAAAAGCAGTGCATTGTAACAGCGCAAAACCTGGCATCGCATTCAGTTGCTTGTTGTTGCGAAGCCTGTCTTATTGTTTTCACTGTGATAGACTGATTCTGAACGAAAACGACGGAAAACTTCCCGAGATTGATCCCAAACAACACGAGAAGGGCGACAAACCGCAGACTCCTCCTGAGCAGCCAAAAGCTGAGACAACACTGAAGTTGCCTGTAGAACCTGTACCAAAGACTCCGGACGCGAAAGGTTGTAGTATTTTCATCAGTACCTCTTCCATTCCATTTCTGAACCGACGGTTGGCGTGACAAGTTCACACTTGCAACTTCACACAGTGTTGCGCCGAATCCTGCATCACCCGAACAAAACATTCATCCAGTACGAGTATCGCTGCAAATTTCATTCTCTGCGGAGTTGTTTCTTTCCACACAGACACCGGCGGACAGACGGACAGATCTCGCTGGGCGACCAGACAAAGGAGCCCGCCTCCTCCTCCTCCTCTCGATCAAAAGGCCAAGACAACAGCTCAAGCAAACGGCGAGCTACCGACGGCGTCAACAGTCCCGACCAAAACTCCGACGATCAAGTACCTGTACACCAAGGGTGGACCAGGTCCTTGTGGTGTGAAAGATCAATGGAAGGCGAAAGGCACGACAAAGCCAGGCGTGGAGCTGCCTGGGATTTTGGCCTGAAAACCTTCGATTGTAATGCGTGAAATTTGTGCATTCCCCCTTTCGACCAAAAACAGCCCACACTCTAGTGATGAATACGTCATCCAGCCGAACGTAAAACGCAAAACACACCAGAAGGAGACAAAATGCGAACGAAACTTTGGAGTGTGACAATTTTTTGCACAACAAACGATTCAAGTTGCGGGTGTCGTGTCGTCGGGACACGGGAAACAAAGCACTTAGCGGTGTAGACACACGCCGGCTTGCCCGCACAGGCAAATCGCCCGAACACCGAACCGGAAATTTTACCGGCCTGAGAGGAAACCTGTCTGGAAGTTCTGATGACGTGCATCATGTGTCTGGATTCCAACAAAAGGTCATCCACGAACACAAACTGCGCTGCGTCGCTTGTTCAGTTGTCTGAGGTCCGAGTTTTGAAAACTGAGATGGGGGCATATCAGCGGTGAAGAAAGTGCACATTTCCGGCTTGTTCGAATTTGAGCGACGCAATGTTCGGCATTTGAGAATCATTGTTCTACTCACTGTGATTCCTCTGAAGCAGAGACAGGTTTTCTTCTTGTACCGGCAGGTTTTCTGCAGTGTCACTTGCATTGCGAAAATCGCCTACCGCAATAAAATTCGTTCTGAAACGACGTTTTTCGTTCGTATCAGTCCTGTTCCAGTGACTGAGGGCCGTTTGAATCGTCGCCCTTTTCTTCATCCAAATTGTTGTTGCAACCCTGGTTCGCAGAGTCGAACTGCTGTGTCCTGTGAACATCCTGGTCCACTTCATTCAATGAACACGCATCATCCGTCCTCTCGTCTCCACCAGTTCTGTCCGGTGTCACGTCCGTTTCGAGCTCACTTTTGATCTGCGGATGCACGAGTTCTGATTGGGTGGTATCCTCAGTTGGGAGCACAATCGAACTGCTGCTCGTCCCTTTGGGATCAGCATCGCCTGGACTGGAGTGCGGTTTGCACGCGACCCCTTTCCGTTTTGGCAGCACCTGGAAGAACGCCTTCTCCCAGTCGTGGCTCTCTGTGTACCTCAACAGAATTTCAAACACTGCAAAAGAGAAAAACAACTTATGACCCTGTCAACGAACCTTGACCATGTACACGTCCTCTTTGATCCTGCACGAGAGTAGATTAGCAGAGAGCACTGACCGTGGTTAACTGTGAGCACTTTTCGTGACTTGAGCTCGATGTACTCTCCAATCGGCAGCTGCGCGTGCTTCACACCTTTCGACACAGCCAATTCGTGACACAAACCCTGCAGGTAAAATTGAGTTCATCACGCTTATTTCTTCACAATTACAGAGAACAGTACGTTCGAACATTTGTCCACCACCTGGAAACGAACGGAGCGCTTTATGTCTTGGGTCTGAGCACGTGAAGCTTTTGCCCCAGCAGAAAGCCCAGTTTTGTTTTGTGACAAGAGACGCCCACCTTGTGGTGGTTGTGGTCGACGAGGCCCCCGATGACGTACACCTTGTCCTCCTCCAGCGTAGAGAGCACGTTGTCGGAATCACTGCTCAGATACACGATCGATTCTTTATCAAAGGCACTCAAATAATCCTTCTCGATGAAATGTACCTGCAAAAATTTAAAATCTCTGAAATCCTCTGCTGTCAGTCGGGTCAAGCTTTTTTCATTGCACGAAACTGACGAAAATCGACAGAAAACTGAACATAGTGCACACGACTCACATCCCAACTCGAGTAATCCCCGATCTTATCCAAGCGACTCTTCATCTGTCCGCCCACGCTCGTCACGTGCAGCTGCAGCGGGTCCGCCGCGCGTCTGTTGGCCGAGTACGAGTAACCCAGCTGCTGCGTCAACTTCATGATGTCCTGACAGTGGAAGAACACGTTTCAACCAACTCGTGTCTCAACGCGTCAAGAATCTCAAACTACAACAACAACGTCTGCGTACAGATTGCCATTGCCTGCTCACGGCTGAAAGGTTCACAAAATGTTGCACAACATGAAAAGTTGTTGCAGCGAACAGGCACCAAAATGATTGGAAACACCTCATCTTCCGGTTGCTCATTGATAACTCTGCCACGATTTCGGTTTTGACCAACCTTTTCTGCCATCATGTGGTCAAATCCACAGTCGATGGCAACTCTGATTTTACAGGCGGAGTTGGCCATCGTGTTTTTCTTGAGTTGTTTCTTGCTCGGACCCGGATCCTCCCCTTGTTCTCTCAGCTCCTGGCGCCTTCTCTTCCTGTTCTCTCTCTCCCTCAACCTGCAGTGAGATTGCTTCAACATTTTTGTCCCGAATCACAACAGTGAAGCTGACAAAAGCAGTCGTTGGTATTTTTAACCGACCATATCAAGACCAACTGAAATGAAGCCACCTCAAGACGCCCTAGAAACAAACCACCCGTGGTAAGTTTCCCACTTTGATGCTGTTCTACGCGTACAAACAATCGAACACTCGGGACATTCCGAGATTCTCAACATGCTGTCGAGAGACCCAAACCTCTCGGATTCTCAGACCCGTTCTTGTGTCTTGTCGGGTGAACGTGCTGCTCCTTCCGTTGTCTTCGAGACCGGGAAACCCAACATTCTCGGGATTTTCTTCAACAGACGAGTTCGTGGACGACATCGAAGTCATTTTCTTACCGAGAACGAATAGCGCGTAATTTCTCACCTCTTCTCCGGCCGATATTTTAAAGTGTTTTCTTTCTTCTTCAGTTTTCGAAGCTGCCGTTTGGACAGGTTTCCCTCTGCGTGAGGAGCTGTCGACTTATCCGCCCCACCATCATCAACATTAGCTGTTTGGTCTTCGACAGGTACCTCCAACACAGGACCAGTAGCTGTTGCATCATCCATACTCAACTCCATTCCCTGAAAATGTCAAACGTTTTGATTGTTCTGAATCACACTGTCCAACACCGAGCAGGCCATGCCACGGGCGATAAAAGGGAATTGTATTCAAATACTTGAGAAAACTTGCCCGAACTGTCAAGTCAGCACGGTGCACCACTCTGAAATCACAGTGAGAGTGCAACTAATGACATCAAGATCAACATTTGAACTCACCACGGCCAGTGAAGCTCTATTTTCCAAATACCACTTGTCCACCAACTCAGTTCTCTGTCCAGATGGCACCTCTTGCAGAGTGGGGATGTTGCAGACATTCGCGCCAAAAATTAACTTTATTTTGGATTGGTTTTGTTTTTCTGTGTCATTGATGCCACCTGTTTGAGACCCAATTCATGTGATCTGTTTGCATTTTGAAGTTGTCTGGACTAACTTGTACTTTCAGGATGAAGCATCTTGATCAAGTTCAAGAGATTAAAACTTCGTCACGTGGTTCCAACAAGATAAGCTGTGAACTCTTGATCTAAGGATGTCAAAATATTGGTGAATAGTCACTGTCAACGATAACTTTCCACGGACTTTGGAGTGCCCCGCTGCTAATACACGGGGCAGTTCGCCATTCACCGGTGATTGCTGCAAGAACAGGATTTGGTCCAGAACCTCGGGAGTATTCACGAAAGCTGCTTGAGCTGGATATCACTGACTGCGTGCCGTTGGGACTGTAGCAACAAAGAAGAACTGCGGAGCAAAAATGAAGAATTTAGTCAGTTGCATACTGCCGGTGATTTTCATCATGACACTGCCTGAAAGTAAGTTTGGAATGCTTCTAGCTTTGTGACATGTTTGTTGACTGAACTTGAAGTCGATTTCGCCCGTGCACTTTGTTTACACAAAGATCCGTGTTGGTACTGAAAGTAGGTCACAGGAGGATGTACGAGTCTGAAGGATGAAAACAAAGTCTGCATGAAACAACATGTGCATGGAGCATATGATTCTGCTCACATGCATGCCCGCAAAGACCTCTGACACTTTCGCAGAACTTTGTTCGCGCGTGTTGGAAGCATGTGTGCAGCTCGTACGACTCGTATACGACTCCATACGAGTGACCGGACCAGTGACCAGAAGTCAGTGACATTCTGGGGCAGGATCATGGATTTACGAGTCCTGTTCTTGGCAGTACGAGTACTCATTGACGAGACGACCACAGCCTCCTGTTTTCATAAAGGCCTGCTGTGTCACGGAAACTTGCAGGCCAGCTTTCCCTGGACCGTCCACTGCATTGAAATTGTCACTTTGAGAACAAGTCCATTCACCTGACAGCTGAATTTGTAAATGAAGTTCAGTGATGCTTTTATGTTGGCATCGATTTTCTTTCCGCAGCCAGGTGTCTTGAGGTCAAGCAAACAAAATACTGAATTTCTGTATTTCTTGGGGGGGGGGGGCTTGTTGTTTCTTTAGTTTGAAATTGTACGAATTTGGTGGGGGCGGGGGGCGGGATCGAGGATCATGGGGGCGGCATGTGTAGATTCTGCACATTTGAACTTCAAGGCATCAAAACAGCTTTGCTTGGTTGCTTGGTAGGTCTTAATGAGTCTAACAACGTGTTCCCCCCTGTGTTTGACTCACAGGGTGGAGTCTTCCCATTGCAGGCAGCCCTCTACAGTATTCTCCAGACAAAGCCTACCACTACACCTACACCACCCAGGTCACATTCAATGAGCCAAGCGTGGACACGGCTACGTCAAAAGCTTCCAGAGATGTAGGCTTGAAACTGTCCTGCTCGGTTCAGCTTCAGCCAGTGTGGTACACCTCAAACAACATGCTTGTGAAGCTCCAGGTATGGGCACCGGATTTAGGAACTCCATTCCCCGAACGGCTCTCGCAACTCAAGATCTGCAAGGACTGAGGAAATTTCTGAAATGGTGCACGAAGTCTCTGTTCATTTTGCTGCTCTTCGATTGTCTGTGATGAATTGGCACATGTTGGACTTGTGTTTCTTGACCTGAGCTTGCTCTCTTGCCGAAGAAGACAGACCTGACAGCGCCAACTTTATGCATGTATGAACTGATTCCAGTGCAGGAGAATGCTTTTGTGGTGGTTGTGGGTCTTGTGTGCTATCACCGTGTCACAGACCGTGGTTGCAACTTGGTCGTTGCAGCCAAGAACCTTTTCTTCATTCAGGTGTCGAAGCCTCAGCTCCACGGCGTGGTGCGGCACGGCGTGCACCGCGACCTGCGCAGCTTCAGCAAGTTCCCGCTCTTCTTCCACTGGGAGGGCAGCCGGGTGGGGCAGGTCTACATCGCGACTGGAGACCCGACCTGGGCTCAGAACCTCAAAATGGGCATCGCAAGTCTCCTGCAGGTCCAGCGGGAGTCTGGTGCACGCGTCGAGGTGAGTCAGATGGGATTTCGGTTGGTGTGCTGCGAGACTGCGTGCGGCTTCGGAAAATCTGTGGCTGGCTTCACAAGAGGAAGTCGATCACCTCTGTGCCACACACTTGGCAACTGCAGTTTGTGCTGAGAGCCTTGCATGGTTAGCTAGAGGTACAAACGGCAGTGTTTGTTTCACACAATTTGACTTGGTGTCATCTTGGCCCCTGAACTTCGCAGGTGTTGATTCCTTTGAGCGCGGGTGTGTCTGAATGTTCAATGCGGAAGATGGGAGCAGCTTGTTTGGAAGCCAGATGCACAAAGATGTGGAGAATGCCGGAACAATACTGGTACACGTGTGATCAATAGCTTACGCCACGTCTTCGAGGCTCTTGAACTGAGTCTTTTTCTGGATCATGCGTATTCATGCGAATTGACACTGACCTTTTGATCGCACTGTCCTTTGCTCTTATCAACAGTTCGATCTTTGGAACGACAACACTGATCTCTGTCCTATTGACCCCTGACCTTGACAAAGACCTGTTCAGGCAAAAGCAGTCGTGTCATATTTGTGATACAAGTGAAAACAACCCACCAAACTCCCGCCCCCGAAAAATGTAATAAGACGTGTCTGTCAAAAATTTGCTCTGTGGCTCAAAGCCGAAGAACCAAACCAAAGAGTGCACGAACCTCTTCACGCATTCTCGTATGGAGCGCCTCTGAGGTGGCTGATTCTGCCACCTGACTCACAGATGATGTCAAGACCCCAGACTTTCGGTCAGCTCTTGGGTTGTTCGGTCTGAGATTACGCCCAGACAGCGAACAAAATGCGTGACACCAGAATATCACCATGAACCAACAGAAAGAGATTTGAGAAGAAACGAAGCCTATTTTACAGCATCCACGTATTTTCAGGTCGACGTGAGCGGTGAGTGTGATGTTGAGTACAAGGTGCACGCAAACCACGTCTCGAAGCTGAAGTCGAACTGCAAGAACCTGGAGTTCGCGGGACAGTTCAACAACGTCAACCCGGTGAGCAGATGCGGCCAGATGCCCGTGTTTCATGTTTCTACTTTCATCACAGACCTCAGTGAAAAAGACCATTCCAATTCCCAGCCAAATTCCAGACCACGCTATTTTGAACTCTGTGATGGATCTGTTTTGCAACTTTCAGTTGTTGAGCCTGACGCAGCAGGCCTCCAGGGAGACGAGTTATGAACTGGGCGAGGACATCATTACGTCCATCCGCTCCACGGAGACGCACGACGCGCGCGTCAACATGCAGCAAAACCTCGCAGCCGCGCTGCAGTCTCAGTGAGTTGCAAACTTCTGAGGTCATTGAACTGATGTTGAAACTGATGGTTCTGTTTTGCCAATCCAGTTGGAATGCCCGTGAAGTGCAACGCACTCCACTTTTGCAGGCAGGAGTTGAAGTTGGAGAAAACTACTTCAGGGGGTCGCGTGGTGCACGCCTCAACCCTCAATACAGCTATCCAGCAGATCAGCAAACGTATGCAAAGAAATTCTCTTTTCAGGACCAAGCTTTCGCTTTCTCAATCTGAGACTCACCTGATATTTATCAGCCGCGAAGCGAGGCGATGTTCTGGCTGCCGTCTGTGGACAGTTGCTTTTCCCGGGGGTGGGGGTAAAGCAACCCACATTGGTTTACGCCTGGTTTCTGATACCAGGCTCAAACTAACGAGTTGGTTTGCCCAAAACCAACTTGAGTTGCTTTGCCCCAAAACAACTTGAGTCGGTTTGCAGGGTTGAATAACCAAGGTTGGTTTAAGCCTGGAGTAAAGCAACCTGGCTGAAAGAAGATTTCAGAATTGTCCAAGAGTTCCTTTCAAACCAAACCAACCTCGGTCACTTCACCTCAAGACCCCAAGTTGCTTTGCAGAATTGTGCAAGGAATCGCGTTCTGGTAGCAGGGCACGCAGCTGATGTAGTCTTGCAAGTCTATTCCTCTGGGTGTTCATTTTCTTGCAGAGGAGAAACTGGAACTGAATGCCGGCCTGTTGGGAACTTCTTTAGACAACAGGCAGTGTACAGACAACTGCATCCCTGTAAGTTGTAATCTGATGATCGACCCGAATTTCGAAGAACAACCTGGTTGAGCATCTTTCTATTGCTGCAGGCATCCGACACAATTGACAAATACAGAGATGATTTGGCGAACGGTGCCGCAGCGTCGGTGGAGTCCGCTCAAGCTTTCCTGCGTCTCACCAACGTGTTCAGAAGCGCGAAGAAGAACGATCTGGTTGAAATGCTGAAGAATCAAACCAACTACGAGATCGTGTGAGTGACATCAGCGGGATGCAGGTTTCTGATGGACCAGTTTCCAAATTTTTTCACGCACCTGCAGTTGATGAAATGGTGCTGTAAACCCACAAACGTCGTCCCTTTCCATACTGAACGGAGGCAAACAGGGAACCAGGTGCGCAAAGAGCCTACCGCTGGCCTGTTGGCAGTTCGAAGTGATCGTTTCAGCCCGGTGTTGATCGACGCGATGGTCGCTGCGCAGACGTCGCCTGCGCAGGACGCTCTCATGGAGATCCTCGACTTCCGGGAGGAAAACGACATCACGCTGCCCGAGCGCTACCTGCTGGCGGCCGCCTTTTCCACTCACCCCTCCTACAAATTGCTTCATGATCTCCTGGTGAGCAGTTTGTCTGCTTTTTGGGGGAGTGCGAAACCCAACATACTCACGTCCACGTTTACGTTCTCATGTGCTGAACCTCCCTGGTGTGTCTTGTTTGCACGAAGGTGCAAAAGTGGGGTGCGCAGGTAAGAGAACAATTGGTAAATTCGGAATTGTTCATCGAGCGAATTGAATACGATGGGTATGCCAAGGAGTCTGGCAGTCAACAACCTGTTCAAAACAAACAAACAAAAAATATTCACTATTTTTCAGGGGGTGTTGAAACAGGGTGTGCCTGATGTTCGACTGCGAGAGTCGGTGGCGGAGGCCTTGGGTGCCGTCGTGTACACATACTCTCGGAAGGAAGGCCAAGAGGAAGACAAGGTGCATGTTGCTCTGCCGTCTGTGCGCTTGGCAAGTGGTCGCGCAAACCAAAAGAAATTTGTCAAATCGGGTCGTTTGACTGTGGACGTCATCAGGAACTTAGTCCCCGAAACGTTTCATATAGAATTGTTATCGGCTTGCCCTCCACAAGGTTGCATTCCACATTCTGCTTTGACTTCAGCACAAGTATTCTCTGTTTTTTGGTTGCTCTTTGCCTGCAGATAGTTGGGGAGATCGAAGCAGTGTTTCTGGAGCAACTTCGCGCGTGTGAAGACGACGCGTGCAAAACGATGCTCCTGCGCGCGCTCAGCAATGCTGGTCTGCCGAACACAGTGCCCACGCTGCTGGAGTTTGCGGAGAATTCCAAACAGGCTGTCATATCTGAGGCTGCGGTCAAGGCATTCAGAAGGATCGATTTGAAGCACATCACAAAGTCTGTGAGTGAGAACATGACCACATATGTGTCACACTCGAATTTCTTTTGACCCGTATTGGCGTCTGTGTGCACAAAATAATCCTCTTCTCTTTTGTCCTGCAAACTTGAGGTGTCAGTTGGAGTGGGATTTTTGAAGTGTACAGGACAGTCTCATCACGATCACTGTACACACACATTGAAACGTACATTTCTCTCTTTGCAGGCTCATGACGTGATGCGCAGGATTTACCACCAAACAAAGCGCGGGTACGATTCTGCAGTGCGCTCCCAGGCGCTGCGTCACCTGCTGCTCTGGAGCGGAAAGGGTTCCGCGCACGCGCAAAAACAAACCGGAACCGGAACTGCGAAGGACACCGGAACACCGGAGAGCGGGGGACTCAACCTGGAGGAAGTGACGTCTTTGTTGAAGACAGTGGTGGGGGACCCTGATGCAGGAGAGCTGCAGACCTATGTGCTTGCCAGACTGTGGACCGAGTCAGAAAGTGACAAAAGACTCAGGTACAAGGAACAGAAATAATCTGCGCGAAATCGTTGCGCACGGCCAATCGTTTTGCTGCAACATTGACTGCATGTATGTGCGTAAAAGCACACTCATTTAGTGCAGTAAGCCTCCCATACATTTGCAACTTCTTTTCAGAGAAACGTTGGAGACTGCTCTGAAGGATCCAGCGTTCCGCAACTGGAACATAATGGCCCCTGGAGGCAAGGCGCTCGCCTTCAAAGAAAATATGGCAGGTCGGCACCGAAATCATTTTCAAATGCAACAAATGTGGGAATATGTGAGAACTGAAAAAATATCTGAATTGTCGGAACAAGACTGTTCAATGACAATAACTGAATGTTACAGACGTGCACGACATCTAAATCGCTCACAATGGAAGAAGCTAGTCGTGCGACGCACGTCAGCAACCAACAAGAGCTCCACTTTACGTATGTGTATGCGCATTGTCTGTAGTTTGCAACTGTTTTGCCGGTTGCAGACACGGGCGGCGTGACGGCGACGTACGACATGTACGTCGAGAACAGCAAGGCGCACATCATGAAGCGGAGCGGCATGGACGTCGACGTCACAAGCGAGCAGCAAACACTTCCGCTCTACTCGGTCAGTGAACAAATGAGGAAGAAAGAACAACACCGTGGGACCTGTATGCTTGCCTTCACCGTACCCCTCTTTCCTCATTTCATCTCTTTCTGTGCAGTTCGGGTTGTTCGCGGCCGGGCTGGAGGGGCTGCTCGGGGAGGAGGTGGAGGAGGGGCAGGAGGACGTCGAGCCCACGGCTGGCCTCGCGCTCAACCTCATAGACGTCGCCCTTCGGCCCGTCACCTTTTTCGTCGGGCAGGGGGGCCTGATGTCTGCCGTCTGGAGCGCGCCCAGTGATCTCGTCTCAGCATTCCAGGTAACCAGGTGTAACATATGACGAACGGGTTGGAGCGAGAGGCGCATGCAACTTGACTGTTCTGTCACAGGCAGCAGGTCTGTCACTGTCGTGCTTTCGTGGCAACAAGGTCGATGGAAAGCACAAGCACAAGCTTCAATGGTCATTGGCCTTCTGTACACCAATCTTTGTCGATCAAATGCACTTTCGTACATCTATTGCATCTGCCGTGATCACTTGGACTTCCCCAGTGTACGGTTTGGACTTCTTTGGATTTGGCAGAGTCTAATTTTCTGTTTGAAACGTTGACCAAAATGTTTCACATCGAGAGAAGATCGACAAATCATTAACCCGTTCTGGAACCTTTCGCTCTTGGTTCGCTCTTGGAACAGGTCGGCGCCATTTTGAGGAATCCAGGGAGTGACTGACCGAGCCCTTGACCTTCCTGGAACTGAGCGAAAACGTCAGAAAGTAACAAACAATTTCACATCAAATGCTGCGCAAGAGCCGGCAAACTGTTTGGTCGCCTGTGGGAACCTTGTTTCAATTTTGTTGGGGTGGGGGCAGGAAGCCTGAACTGCACTTGAAAATGTGAGGCACCCTTGGATGTGCCAGAGGGTTCTGAGCGACACACCCCTGTGTGTGAAAATTAATTTCAAAGAGTGGGAGAACATTTTATTGTTGTTGTTTTGTCAAAAGTGTTGTTGGGCAACTTTGGTCATGTTTTTGACAGCAGTGGAACAAAAAGAAACTTGTAAACAAATACGAAACAACAACGAAAATCAAACCAACACGTAAATTTACCCGCGTGTAATGCGCACACATGGTTTCAATGGAACCGTGATGCCAGCCCAAAGCCACCGTTCAAATTTTGGGGTGGGGTTCGTGGGTTTCCCACTTGGTGGATCTGTGTTTGAACGTTGTTCGTGAAAGAAACCTTGTTGGCGAAAACAAAATTATTTAGACCGCGGGTCTTCAACGCGTTGCTGCTCTTGTTGCATGGTCCTTGAAATTTCTTCTTTTTTGGTTGGATCACAGTCACAACTGGGTGGAACTGTCTCTTTGACCCGCTGGAGCCCTTGAAATGACCATAGTAGTAGCAGTTCGAGTTCAACGTTCAAGAGTCCCTTTTTTTGAGCCCGCGTCACTGAAAGCAACTGTAACCGCGGGCTTGGTGCGGTCAGTCTCTGTATGTCTGTCTGTGCAGTTGCAGAGTTACCAGGGGGTAACTCTGACAGCTTGTCCATAGGTTTCTGCATGTATTTCTGCCAACTGTGCTGAGCTTCCAGAGATTCTCCCCCTGCTCACTAACACTGCAGAGCCAATAGAGTAAGGGAAACTCTGCAGAGCTTACACAGTTAGAGTTACTGTGCCACCAACCCACCAGAATACTCTTTGAATCCCTTGCATACTACGAGGGAGATCCACAAAGTCTGGTTTGTCATCCAATAACTCCTGTTCTTTTTGTGGGAAAAATTTTGGGCTTGTTTTGAGTGTTCCCAAAGATGTCTCCTTCATCACTGGCATGCAGATCAGAGACATGATCACTAACTGACGATTTTGTGCCTCAATTACAATCCCCTGTTGCATCCTGTCTGCGATTTGACATGCTATGGTCACACACATTACTCCTGTGATGTTTCATAGTTTGAAATTTTACTTTTTCCTTGTTGTGTTCACATTTTTGGTTGGTTTGGTATGCAAGATGAGTTCCTTGGAAGAACAGCAGACTGTTGTGAAGTTCCTGTTGGAAGTCCGGCCATGCCCCTATGGACTGCTGGAGACAAATGTGCACTGTCTACCATGACCAGATGATCACACCCAAGACAATCTGAGTTTGGATCAAGAAGTTCCAGTCAGGGGAGCAGTCAGTGAAGGACAAACCATGCCCTGGGTGGCCCTGTTCTGCACGCACCCAGGACAACATCAACACTGTGAGGCAAGTCATCCAGGGCAACAGGCACTGCTCCATTTCTGACATTTGTGACGAGACCAGTCTGAAGAGAACCACAGTGCACTCCATCGTGAAGAAGGACCTTCACTTCTCAAAACTGGCTCCCAAATTTGTGCCCAAATTACTCAGTGACAAACAGAAACAATTCCGTGTCTGCATGTGTGAGTTGAATCTGGAGTACTTGAGGCAGGATGATGACTTCATCAACAAAATGATCACATGAGATGAAAGTTGGATAAGCATTTTTGAGCTGGAGTTGAAGCAGAACTCAAGGGAGTGGCACCCAACTGGATCCCTGACTTGCCCATTGAAGGCCATCTGCAACAGATCTGAGAAGAAAGCAATGTTAACTGTGTTCTTTGACATTGAAGGAGTCGTGTTCTCTGAGTTCCTCCCACCCAGGGAGACTGTCAATGCTGACTATTATTGCTCTGTACTCAGAAAATTGAAGGAAGATGTGAGGAGAAAGCAACCTCATCTTTGGCAAATGACCCCACAGAGGGAGAAGACTTTTTATTTACACCAAGACAATGCCCCTCCCCACATGGCTGCAGTGTCCATTTCACTGATAGGAATGTCCTCCATTGACCTTGTGCCACACCCACCTTACTCTCCGGACCTGTCTCCGTGTGACAATTTTTTTGTTTCCTGGGCTTAAGAACATGGCAAGAGGGCACAGGTTCAGAAATGTGAATGATATGAAAATTGCAGTGCAGAGGAATTTGAGAGATATCAGTACTCAGGATTACAGAGATGCCCTGCACTCCCTCCCAATGTGTTGGATGAAGTGCGTCAAAGCAAGAGGAGCTTATTTTGAAGGCCAGCACCTTGAGATCAACGCCCTGTTAGACCATGGTTTGGAGCTGGTCCATGATAACTCTGAGGATGACAATTGATCGCAAAGTGAACCCAGACTCTTGACTTTGCATGCCTTTTCAAAGTTGTTCTTTGTGTCTTTTGACATTTTGGAGTGTTCTCCTGTGTTCTTCAATTCAATTTCTACTTGCAATAAAATTTTAAAAGCCATCAGTCTCCTCGGACCAGAGATATCGGACAACGAACTGGACTTTGTGGATCTCCCTCATATATGTGCCATTTACCATTGGTGGGTCATATCACTTAGCTGCCATCTTGGATTTTAGAGCCTGTATAGTCAGAGCAACTGAACAGACAACCCACTGGAATACTTCTTGGGTCCCTTGTACACTTTACATCCTGTTTGGCATGAGCAGGTCATATCTTTTGGCCACCATCTTGGATTTTGGAACAAGTAGGCCAACTCTGCTGAGCCCACACAGTTAGAGCCACTGAGCCAACAACACACCAGAATACCTCCTTGGTTCCCTCAGACATTTATACACTGCTTGGCACAAGTAGATCATATAATTTGGCTCTTGGAATTTGGAAGAAAAAAAACTCTGCAAGCTTGTCCATAGGTTTTCACGATATATTCCTGCTAAATGTGCTGAGCACACAGTAATGCCCCTCCCGTTTCCCTGGCTTGCAAACTCTACAGTTTTGCAACTCTCAGCAGAGTTAGAACCACCGAGCAGGGAGCCCAAGTTGAGAACCGCGGGTGAGCAAAGCGTAGCTTTCTTGTTTTCGCTTTGAAACTGGCCTGTGGCAGATTGCACGTGGAGTCTTGAACTTTGAATTACAGGGGTGGAGGGGTGGGGTACTTTCGCACTTGCGGATACATTTCCAACAGGTTGTCGGATTATGTCAGTGCGTGGGCAAGAGCGGATCCAGGCTGCGACTCGCATGATTCTTCACACCAACCCCGTCCACATGGATGTGCTTGTCTGGCTGTCGGGAGAAAGAAATGTAGTTTCCAGAATCTTTGTTTTCGTTGCTGTGCAATCTTGTCTGTGGAGTGACATGAATTCAACTCACCTTTAAATCGTGTGGGCAAGGTGCCACACCAGCCGATTGAAAATGTGATGTGGCACAGGGCCATGGTTCAAACAGGCAACCACTGCCTGGATCACTCCAGGGTGTCTCTTAGAGAGACCCTGTCTCTCTGCTTCCTCGCAAATCCTTCTAACCACATTTTGTCTAAGAAAAGATAGCAGTTCAAGCTCCTCAAAAGTAATATCACAGGTCTCAGCTGCCGCCATTTTTCAAAAGGAAAACCTTGAGAGGTCACGTGATCACCCCATGGGGGGAGGAATGCTGGGTAATTACCAGCAAAATAGCAGCATTGTGATATTATGCATCTATTCCCTGTCTAATGTAGAAAATTAAGTATTGTAAAAATATTCAAAAAATTAAAATTGGCTGTAGAGGCCAGTGCCCCCTGGTGGGGGAGGAGTGTGGTGTGACACACCAGCTGCAAATTTAGAACCACCACTCACAGATGGCACCACTGTACACAATAAATATGGAGGTTCCTGCCCTCGGGGACAGTCTCTCCTGAGATACCAACCAGTGTGTTTGTGATATCACTACAGTCAACCCCGGTGGCCCATTCCCACAGCCAAACCTCGATGGGCACCCAGTGACAGAAAAAAGAGGTGCACAAGGGACGACTTTGGTGCACGCTTGCAATGCTGCAGTTTGGGCTGTTTCCGTTGCTTTCCTTCTGGTTCAATTGCCAAAATATTTAAAACTTTGAAAGTCTCAGTGCTCAGAAGGGAAACAACACTTTGTGTCTGTTGTCGGTGACCTCTGGGTGTGTCTTCGGCCTGGAACGAATCCGAACTTCCTTGCTGTCTTGGTTTCGCACGTGTACTTGGTTCCCGATGTTGTCTGTGGTGTTCTGAACAAGGAACCTTTTCTGAGCCCTGTTTGATGTCGAATTTATCTCGTGGTCGGGGGGGAGGGCAAGCCAGAACAATTCATGACAACATGCTCTTGTGCGCTTGGACTTGTGGAAAAAAGTCTTTCAGGAATTTTGTTTGGTCTCAGTTGCAATCTTTGTGTGTGCATGTTCCAACCGGTTTGTTCTGTCTGCAGGCGAACCTGCTGCTGCAGGACCACGCCCAGAGGATCCACCTGCAGAACGGACTCGTTGTCGAGCTGAACGTGCAGGGCGTCGTGTCCATGGACCTGTCCGGTCTCGTCAGCATCTCTCTCTGGCATAAAAATTGCAAATCTCTCATCAAAAATAGGTGTGTGGACAGAATCCTTCATTGCAAAAGACGAAAAATGTATTAATTTTATGTGAGACAACAAATGAAAAGCAGGAAAGCTGTGTCCTGAAAAGATTTTGAAACTTGTTTTTCTTCACGCTTTCTGGGAAGGGGTGCCCATGAATCCACCAAGGGTGGGGAAGGAGCTTGAGTCCAGGATCATATCAGGGTGCACACCTTGACACCTTGGAAGGTTTGATTCTGGAACCGGAATCTTCGCAGTGGCTGATCTTGAGGGCCATGGAGGATCCGGCTCCCGGACCCCAGGAAATATATATAGATATTGTTTGTTTGGCCCCCTAACTTGTTTGATCCTTCAAAGTTGAAAGTCCGGCCGGCCCACCAACCTTGGGAGTATTCGCCCCTCCCGGTCCTGGTCCCCCCTTCCTGATAAACCTCAACAGGTTTCTGTTCTTTGTTTCAGTGGAGCTCTCCTGGTGGAGGGCTCGATGGGCATCCAGACCGCTGTCTTCCAATCTGGAATTCAGTTCAGTTCAGAAGCCGCTTCTCTCATAGACTTCAAAACTGACGTCGATTTCTCCGAAAAGTTGAAAATGTGCCTTCAGATGAGCCGCCCAGGGCTCCAATACAAGTAAGTGGAACAATATCTTCAGCTTGGTTTTGTTTTCCAGGTTCCTTCCTGCATAACACTTCCAAAAGTGTTGCTGTGAGACTTGCAAAACCCGAGTCTTTTTTCATGTTTCAAAAGGAACAAGGTCATGCAGTTGAGACAATACAAAAATGACTGGCGACACAATGACTCTTAATTAAACCACAGAAACTCGCGTAATGCTCATGAAAATTGCCGTGCACGCAGGTCACTGGTCATGGTGCGTCCGTGGTCAGTGTTCCTCTCTATCAACGGTTCAACCATGGATCAGCTGCAGGTCGCTGCGGTGCACAGTGCTGCGCTTGCATGCATGGATAGATTCTTGTTGTCTCGATGTCATTTGCTCAGCATCGTGACTGACAAACTGCAAAACAAAGCGTCCAAGCACACCCTGATGGGCAGGTATACCCAGGGGTGTGGCTGCCGTGCACACAACCTGCAGAGACTGAAACAACTGTGAAAGGTGCTTGAACAGCACTCCATCCACGAGTTCTGCAAAATTTTATTGACACATTTTGAGGACGATCGATCGAAAACAGACGTGACTGGTCTTTGAGGTGAATTCTCTTGCACAGAATGGGTCTGAAAGACCAAACTGATAATTCTTTGCCAATGAAACAATTCGTTACCTCAACCACTCGTATCTAGTGCTCATGAGATCTGAGCAAGAGTTGTCAGCAGAGCTTGGTCGGTGCCACTGAACTTTGTGGTTGGTACCCAGAAGTTGGATTATCGAATCTGTGAAACCCGAAACTTGATACTCTGAGCACGGGTGACTCGATGAAGCTCTCTCCAGGGTGCTAGTCTGAAGAAACAGGCCCAGCCTGAGTGTATCTGTGCACGGTGATAGTGTCCGAAAGCGTTGCAGTGTTACAATTCAACGGCAAGCCTCTCAGAATTTGAGCCAGAGGTGTTTCAAGTGGCAAGACCACTCTGAGTGAAATTTACTGTCAATTTACTGAGTGCAGTGTTCTTGAAACCCTTTGCAAGTAACCTTCCACTGAGTTCTGTTTTGAGAGACAGGTTTCTCACAAATGGTTACCAGACACACTGCACTGCAAAGAGCAAATTTACTCTCTGGAGTTTCTGGAATTCCTGTAGAACCAAGTGCTGTGCTTCATGGTGTATATAGCTCTGTACCCAAAGTGACCCAGTACAAGTAACAAGTACAAGTTGTGCATGTATGAAGGCTTTCTTGCAAGTCATACTGCAGAGATATTATTTTGGCAACAACAAAATGGTAAAAGTTCTGGCAGGAGCTTTGATCATGTGGTTGAAGCCAAAAAGGATCCCCGTCCTACAACATGTAACCCGTTGGAGGTGCACAGGGGCCACACAAACAAGGGGATGAACAAGGCTTACGTGATATCTCAGCCAGCCCCTTGTGTTGTCCCATTGTATCCATCCTCTCCCATCCTGTCCCAAAAGGGGTACACAAGGGACACTCAAAGCGGGCATGAGAAGCGGGCGCCTGGGACATCGCACAGCTACCGTACGAACCCCCCACTTGCAGAAGGGTTGCGCGCCTGTTTGCCAGGCGTGTGTTGTGAAATGTATCTGATGTCAAGCAGGTGGTATGCATTACGAACGTGCGCGCGTGACGCTTGTCTGACTCAATCCAGATCTGGGCACACGCGTGCAGAAAATAGGCGAGTGAAAAAGAAACAACTGGACTTCCAAGGAGAACATCAGCCGCGCCCCACTTCCCGTTTACACAGAAACTTTCTGCCTTGCTAAGAGGCCTTGGCAGGGCTTCACCCAATAGTTCGCCATTTTCTTGATGAACATATCCAGGTTTTGGTGTGGACTTGTGGAAACACGATACACTCACCTCAACTGTGCAGTATTTGTGTTTATGTGTTTGATTAGCAGCCTGGCAAGCTGTACCTGTGTCCAAGTACACCCAAGTTATTTTCACCTCTATGTGTTGACCCAGGAATCAAAAGGAGGATGGTCACATCATGATCAAAACAGTAGTGTCAAAAATATCAATAAAATTTTGTTTTGTTTCATTTTTTTCAATACAGAGTGATCAATTGTTGAAGCTTTGTCACTTGTTGGGAGCCAAACATGCTGGAACAGTCTATTCCCTGCATAGCTTCAGATATTGGACTGCCAGCAGGGACATTGAGATCACCCAAGAGGATTGTTTATTCAGGTGGTAGATTTGCCTTCCTGCAAATGTTTTCCAGGATGTTTGATACCTTTCACCTGAAACAGTTTGGACTCTGCTGTACACAGCTAAGATGCAGTTATCAATCTTGTCTGCTGTGCATGTTCTGGAGTGAAAACTCAGTGTTACAATGTGATCGAACGCCGGGATCAAAACCAGTACGGCATTCAAAAGCTGTTCAAGTGAAGATGCATGCATTCTTGTCGAACATCAGTTGATCTTTTCAGCAGACTTCACGCATATTCGTGAAAATGTCCCAACCAGTTACTTTGGAGCGTCTTTTTTTTAACCGCAAAGAATCTCCGATTGAAATGTTGCTGAAATAGATACAGTACAAAAACGCACAGGTAATTCCTCGAACTGTAGTTTCTAAGGGGATGGAAACGAGAATCTCTGTTCGTTTTTACTCCAGAACAGGCCAGAGCGAAATGAGCTTTGTCCTCTTTGAGGCACAACTTCGACCACACATCTGAACAGATTGACAAGTACTGTACAGCTGTAATTGCTGAACAGGAAGCAATCTTGACTGAAGCAGTCACGTAGGAGTCGAAAGGCCTCGACATCTGGTTGACGCAACCGAAGCCAAGGACAACTGATCTGGCTTGTGCTCTGCAAACCCCCTGTGTCAGTCTATTTTTAAGCCCTGCTTGTGTCAACAAAACACACCCCTGTCAATGTTTGGTGATTTACCTTGATCTATGTTGTCACAAAGTTCTGTATATAAATAGCTTTGTGCGTGTTGTGAAACTCCAAACGGCAAACCCCGCGCGCAAATCTAGCTGTCCAGGCAGATCATCGTTTCCTTGTTTCGTTGCAGGCACACGGTGAAGAAACACGAAAAAGCGCAAGGCTTCCCCAAATCCTACACGGCACAAATACGACGAAAACAAAACATACCAGAAGTGTCGTATCCTCTGCCCAAACCAAACAATAACCAGTGTCGGGCACTGTTGGCCACGGAGACTTAGTGGAAGAATCGTGTGAACGGAATTCGGGTGTGCTGCATCGTCGTGAAAAACGAACACTAATTCCTTGTGAATTTCCGGCTTCGGCGTAAGTGATCTGTGAAAATCTCACTGGTGTAAGTCTGCTTTTGGGCGGAATTGCACAATGTTTCGGTTCGAAAGTGGTTCCGCAGGAAGCCAAATTGCAATGGACAAACAAAAAAATCTCTCGGTGGAGAGAAATAAGGTTCAAGTTCAGTCTCCAAAGATTGTCCTGTTGCCATGGTTGTGAACGTCGATCCACGCTTGTGGATACAACTGATCGTGGGCCGAACAAGCGAATTCTGCTGAAGACGTCAAGATCTCGTGGTTTCTGTTGTTTCCTTGCATCGTCCCCCCCCCCCCACAGTATTGAACTTTGTGATAGAAACTGATTGATCATTGTGATAACGTGTTGAAAGAACAACACATCTTGAATGGGTGGCAATAAACTTTATTTTGAACCGCATGCAAATCTTGAAATAATTTATGTACAAGTTTATGTCTGGTGTCCAATGTTTGTGTGCAGGACACGTATTTTCGCGACAACGAAGTTGGAACAAGGACACTTCCAGTGTGGACACGCTTTTCAGGCACCTGAGCGCAGAACGCAATTGTTGTCAAACACTCGAGACAAGCTCCCACAAGAATTTCTGGTGGGGGGACCATACCAACCCTTCCCGCGCCCCCAATAATTCAGTCCGGCCTGGTGGAAAATCTCAGCGGAAAGGTGAATTCTGTCCTGCAGAGATGGGGCGACAAAATCTATTCCAAAGGACATCGAAGCGTAGATCTAACCTGTTTCTCCCTCCTCCGATACTTTTGCAGTCAGTGCGGGCGAAAACCCAAGCACACGCATTGTCTTGACCCTTGTACAGATCAGGCAGTCATGGTGGGTCTTGTCAATTTGCACTGCATAAAATTTGCTTGTATTTTCCCCTGATGTGTTGAGCGAGGAACACAAGGTTCAGTACAAAAACATGTTGAGAGATAGATTCTAAGTCTCTGCTGTTAGACCTTCGAACTTACAGGCTCAACAGTGCGCAGTGCGTGTGCTTGCATTTGTGGGGGGGGGGGGAGGAGGACGTCCAAGCAGAACTAAGTTCGTCCGCTACTTCAGGACATTTATTTCTTGGGGGGAGGGGAGTCATTCTACTGTTCTGCTCAGAAGAGCGGGAGTGACTTCAATTTATCACAGAAGTCAACAGACAACTTGACCAGGCAGACCCTTCAAAATCGGCAGCCAAACAAAAATTTGCGCGTCACTTCACAGCAAATTTCAGACCCCTCGTTGCAATATTCCTGGCCTGTCTCGTCCAAATTCGACTCGGAATGGTGAATGTTCTCAATACTTTCCAACCGGATTATATCCCAAATATTCAAATAGAACCAACCAGACCGACCTCACAAAAATATACAAGCAGATACGTCATAATCGACGTAATTATGTCCGACAATGAAAACAAAGTTGATTCTGTTGCAATCTTCAAACAAGATACAGGAATAGAACATCACAAAACATGGACAGCTATTCACACAACTGAGGCTCCCTTGTCCGGTGGCGCGATTTGACTGGCCACACGACACAAAAGTTTCACTTTCTCGAAGTTCAATCTTGAAATACCTGGCAGACGGTACTCGCAGGTGCAACTGTATTTTGAACATGGAAATGACCCAACGAGGCAAAACTGGTCGCTCATTCGTCTCACAATAGACACCGTACTGTCTCGTGTATAACACGCACTTTTTTTGCGCAAAATTGATCAAACTGATCGTCTTGTACACGAGTGAGTTGTCCTTGGTACCTTAGTACCAGAAAAGGGCCAAATTTTAGGGTACGTCTTTTTTCAGGAGAGCGTATCGTACACGAGACGGCACGGCATCCAGTTGAGTTCTGTATCACATCATCAGAGAAATTGACACAACTACGAAGCTAGATCTAAATTTTGCAGCTGTTCCGCGGTCAGCAGAACAGCGCGAGAAATGACTTAGAATAAAACTCGCTTTCGTCAGTCTCAGACCTCTCTACGACCTACAGGGAAAACCAGCACCAATAAACCAGGATCAATTCATTCACTTGCAAACGCGCTCACCACCGCTGAATGACGCAAACTGATGTAGGAAAGCCTCGAAGGTACAACCACCTTTTCCAGCAGAGAGCAAAATAAGTGGACCAGGGCAGAAGTGGTCTGGTGGATTCTGCTTGTTCAGTCTTGAAACCGAATACAGTGTTAGCGTTTCCCACATATCAGTGTCTGTGTGGTGGGGGTGGGGTGGGGGCTTCACCCATTTATTTGTCAATTTTCCCCATTCAGCGTGGTTGACTGTTGCAATGATCGTGAGATAACTGTACACAAAATAGAAATACTTTGACATGACGTACAAGATATTCAGATGTTTCAACACAATTCATAACAACAAGAATAATCTTAATTTTTTGAGAAGTATGTACACACAAGGAAACTCCAAAGAATGCGAAATATTGCAAAATATTTAAATTATTCCTGTCTGGAACCCAATATATACAAAACCAATCGTCTAACTTTTCAAGTTCAAACTCGAACTAAAATTTACATACATGTGTGCAAAAACCTGCTCATTGATCAACGGGAATAGATTTAGCAAATCGGAAATGTTGCAGAAATTACAAATACAGCAGCCGTGTTTGAAAATAATTTTCATCTTGCACAATGTTGTGGATAAAACAACGCAAACTACTGAATATCTGTACACGCAAGAGGACAAACGATTTCTGTTGTAATCTGCGATTTTGTCCAAGGCAATACAAATCTCAAACTTGGAAAACAATTGTGAGAGTGATTGATTTTGGTCCACTCTTTTTCAAGACCAGCAAGGAAAAAATATTTTTGACCCTTTGTGCTCGCGGACAAAAACGACATCGTGATTCGAGCGTGGACCTGTTCCAGGCACTGCGAGGCAACATTTGCCATGGACTTCCGTGTCCGAAAAGGCAACTCGCAAACAGGCACTTCCGTGCTCCCCCCGCAAAATATTGAACCTCGTGGTGAATGCGTCTGTGACGAAATTGAACGCCCCGTTAAATCTTTGGACGTCCAATCGCGAGTGTTCAGTGAAGAAAGAAAAGATCAGATTCCCAATTTTTGAGGCGACTTATTCTTCTTTGGGTGGCGACACACAAGATATCCTTGATTTTAAATCCGTTCCTTCACACAGTTTGTCAGACGGACTCTACCAAAAGGAATCTTTCCGGACTGTTGGCGGCTTAGACTGTCCTCCTCGTTTTGCTCACGATGTTGGGGGCAGCCGTAAAGACCTACATTTTTGTCCAACAAATATGCACTTGCAAATTTGCAATGCTGCATTTGCGCAGACTGCACCCTATTTGAGCACTATCACTTTGCCTAGTTGACTCTTCTGCAGTAGTATCCGAGACGCTTACACATCTCACACAGGTGCTGTGGGTGCACCTTACTCTGATCCGACACATCCAGCCCATCTGGTTTTTCCAGCGGACGCTGAAACACAGCAGGCGTCAGCAAGTCAGCCGCGTTCTTGTCAAGGGGTCGCTGAAATCATGCACAGGTTACTGTGGTCACAACACAACAAACTCAAAAACGTGATCAACATCAAAAGTGTGAAGATGCAGGAGGCACTTCAAATTTGGATTTGGCAACCGCCAGAAATGCTTGGTGGTCAGTTCAAATCCAACGAACGAGAAGTTCGTTTGATCAAATCTAAGTGCAACCGAAATGATTTCTCAAAACAGAAGTGAGGAAGCTGAACTCTCTCAAACTGCCATCAGTCAGCACAGCTAATTTTCCTGGCCAAACTTTTGTTCTGTCTGAATGTGTTTTGAGTGTCGCAAAGCTTGATAAATTTAGTGGGCCGGAGTCAGGCAGATCAGCTTCCAAAACAGACGATAATGGACTGAGCCAGAGCAATTAGAGGTGTCGATTGACAAGTGCCTCCTGCAAAAAATCATCCAACAATGGAAACCAAGTACGATCGACTGGTGTGAACTGAACACGTCGCGATTCTAAATGTTAGGAAATTACTGTTCTATCAAAAATTTCCATTTTTTCCACATAAAACTACACAAAAGCAGATCTATAACACTCGCAATGGTGGACTGTGCTGAAATTGCGAGTGATATTTGTGAGCAAACTTTCAACTCGTTCACTCTTAGCAGAACTGCACTTTGGATTTCCAAATAAACATTGCACAAAACTTTTGTTGGGAGCGTACACAACAAGTTTGTACACAAAGGTTAAGTTTTTAGGTGGAACATAAGCTGTGCAGGTTCAGAAAACGGTGCACTTCAGTGATGTGTGTCCTCAATTTCAGGAAATTTGCACGTGGGGATTCTCATGCAGCTAAATTTCGCACAAAAAGCGGACATTTCAAAATCGGGCCTTTCGTCTCCCAACACCTCTCCCAAATCTAAAGTTTTCTGATTTCTGAGTATTCACCGTGAGTTGTTTCCAGCTTTTTCGGAAAGGTGAGCTGTTTGGGGCCTGTTTATCCCAGCCCGAAACTCACAACTGAGGGAGCTTCATCCCAACCCCGTTACGACTGTGTGTGTAAATCTGGTGTCACAATACTCGTACCTGTTTGTGGGGGTACACGTTGATATGACATTTGATGCACTCCTGTCCCATGTTGGCCCAGCTGTTGCCAGACATCCACTTTCTCTTGCATTTCGGACACTTGTACTCGCCGAAACATCGCTTCTTGCCTTGGTAAGGAGTCAGACCCTCGCCTTTTGGTCGAGCCTGTAGGAAGGACATTACAAGCATAATTGTTCAAAAAGATCTTTCTGCGCCGATTGCTCGCGTATTTGGTGTGTGTGTGTGTGTGTGTGTGTGTGTGTGTGTGTGTGTGTGTGTGTTTCAAGTGAAACTCACGGCTGTCTCAGGTGCGAATGCAGGATTTGGTCCCGACTTTGTGGAATGAATGGTGTCATGTTGTCAGTGGCAGCCCCTGGTTCCGCCCATAAATGCACTGCTACCTTTGGAGACACCGCACACACTCCACAAGAACACACCCGAAAAGACGCAGAATTTCCCGCAGCTGCACATACTGCTGCGGTGTCCTGTGCAACTTGCCCAGCGCACCTTTCAAACGACGTTTCAACAGACGTTCAAGAAGAGCATCAGCCGCGCGCCACTCTCCGCATTCACACAATGCAAACTTTACCGATAAACTTCGAGATCACCTTGCCTGCTCCAACAAAAGTGTTGTACCATGCAATGATGAAAGTCTAAAATTTTGTCCTGGAGCATCTCGTGAGTTTTAACTGCATGTATCTTTCTGGTGAAATTTTGTCACGGTTACTCGTAACTGAACCAAAAGTGACCACACACAGACCCTTGCAATGTGTGACTACAATAAGCGCGGTCCTCTCGGCAGAGCCGGACCGCGCGCTTGAAAATGAGCTCAGACTGGCACAAATGTATTTTTGATGGTCGCGGTAGCGGCCATCTAGGTCCCGCTGTTGGCTTAAAAACCCTTAGCATTCATGTGTGCGTCTGTCCACACTTTGGAAGGTAACCTCCCACCCCCCCCCACCACTGGACCCCACCCACCCACACCCACC
>JAAUXT010026552.1_pt1 | contig 31054 bp, 49 predicted proteins | sample 7278171 | NCBI WGS metagenome assembly JAAUXT01 (sample SAMN14350112, study PRJNA611818) | marine sediment metagenome | isolation source: surface marine sediment (1.8m) | place: French Polynesia: Moorea | collected 2018-08
AAGAAAAAAATGATACCATATGCGACTTGTAGAGCACCCCTAAGGGTGTCTGCATCCACTGTGATTCCAGTCTGTGATCACTGGAACAGGGGTAAAACGGAGGTTTTGTCCGCCCAAGACAGATGGACACGGATACAGGGGCAAACCAATATCAGACCGCTACCGCGGCTGATAAACATTCTGAACAATTTGTTGTCAACAAAAATGTTCACGCGCGTCGTACCTCGCAGCCTGGTCGATCGGGGTGGCCATGCGCGGGGCAGCGCCGGGGAAGCCCGACGCCCTGGGAGGTCCACGCGGGCCTCCCTCCCCGAACACGTCTCCCCGCAACTTCTCCAGATCCGCTTCTGCAAGGCAAACCACACGGTGTTGTATCAGAACGGACAGAAGTGGAACTGACATCGTTCGCTGAAAGACAAACAGCTGTCGTTGCCAACGGGTCGGTTCTGCGAACCTGTGAGCATGCCTTGCTCCTGTTTCTGCTGCAGGATGGCCTGCTCCTGCTGCCGCCTCTGCTCCTGCTTCTCCTGCTCCAGCAGATCCTCCAGAAGCAGGGGCTGGTCCTGGATCAGCACGGGTCTGACGCCGGGCGGCCCTGCTGCCTGCGCGGGGTAGCGCGGGGGTCCCCCGGGCGGGCCCTGAGGCCCCGGAGACAGGCCCGGGTGACCTGCCTGCGACCCCGGGGGCATCGCCCCAGATCCGCCGGGACCAGCAATGCGCACTCCAGGACGCACACCCTGCAATAGACACTAGTGAATCTTAAATCAATGCACTGGGAGCGAACGAACAACATTCAGCCACACCACAATGTGATCGATGTCACGCCTAACCGCTCAATTCTGTTCAGGATGAGGACGGCTGACTGGTGAGGTTGAAAGGTTGATGTGATACTGACCCTGAGTTGAAACTGCTGAGGCGGCATCCCGTGTTGCGACTGCATCCCTCGAGGTCCCATCATCTGTCCAGACTGGTTCGGCCCCATCCCACGCATACCCATTCCTACAATAACACATTTTTGTGCTCCAATTCTGGTCGTATGTCCGAGTGTCAAATTATCCTCAAGTCAGTCGCGACATGCGGTCGTTGACCGGATTCTGCTCTTGCGGATTCTCGACACTTTCCTCGCGTTTGGCCTCACGAACACGAGCATATGCAACAACATGCGATTACCTTGCATTCTCTGGAACTGCTGGCCCGGTTGCTGTGGATACATGGTTTGACCCTGGCTTCCTGGGGGCATGCCCGCACGAACCATGTACTGTCCTCCCATCGGCATCTGCTGAATTTGCACAAATAATGAGATATGAAATAGCGTGCCGTGTGACTTCTGACACATATAGTTTCGCCTTGTCCTCTTGCGGAGCTGCTCAGTCCAGCAAACCCTCACCTTGACGCAGGGGACTCACCTGTTCCTGCATGTTGTGCGCCATGGTGGAGGTGGGCGGCATGCTGCGCGCCGGGTTCATCATGACGCCGGGCGCCGCCGACCGCGGCGTTCCCATCATGCCCTGCCCCATCATGCCCTGCTGCCCCGGCATTCCTGCAACATCCGGTTCACAATACTCAACACCATTACGGACCTGAAATTTGGAATAACAAAAACTTAAAAGAGATCAGTCTGTCTACACAAATCCAGAAACGGCCACGCACCTTGCCCTGGCATGAACTGGCGCAGGCCTGGTCTCTGCTGGATCACGTTGGGTCCCTGCGGCACGGAGCCGGGCACAGCGCCCGCCTCGGTCGGCCGCGGCCCCTGCGTCATCGCCGCCAGCTGCGACAGCGAGCTCTGCGGGCCGCCCCCGGCCACCGTGCCCTGGAAGTTGCTCTGCATCACCCCTGCCGTCTACAAAAAGATGAGAGTGAGCTCAATGAACAACACACACAAAGACAGTTCTCCAATTTCCGGTCGCCAATCGCTGAAGTGAAAGCAGGGTGTGTGAACTCACCGCAGTCGAGTGTGGGCCGCCCCCTCCCTGCGGACCTGGGAAGTGCGACAGCGGCTGCATCGCTCCTGGTTGGTCCGGCCGGGGCATGCCACCTGACAAGCCAGAAAGGAACATTGTACCTCGACAGTTTTGAAACAAATTTGGCCAGTGTTGTGGCAAGCAACATCGAGCTCGATGGCGAAACCACAAACCTGGCATCATCTGAGGCCTCGGTCCTCGCATCATCATCATGGACATCGTCGAGGTGGGTTGAGAACCTTCAGCCGTACTCGAAGTCAAGCCTCCAGATTCTGGTGCCATTCCAGGGGGGACTGGACCCCCTGGACCTCCAAGCATTCCAGTATTCTGCTCCGGTTGCCCTGCGACCATTCCAATTTGACCGCCTCCCATGTTTGCAGGACCTGTCCCAGGTGGAGCGCCAGCCAAGTGGGTTCCCATTCCCGGTGCAGCCTGTGGCTGAGTGGTGCCGGTCGGCTGTCCAGGTGCCGCAATCGGAAGATTGGGAGTCGGGGTTGTGGGTGTAGACGGCACCCCGCTGGGAGTGCTGGTTGGAGTGAGCTGCGGAGTGCCTGGCTGGGACTGAGACGAGCCCCTGGGAGACATCTGTGGAGTGGTGGATCTCGAGTGTGGGTGCGGACTCTGCACCGGATGGGGCGACGGTGCTCCAGTGGGAGCGTGCATACCCATTGGCGAGGGCACTGGAGGGTAGTGCGGTGCCGACACGGTGCTCTGTGGAGTGCCCATACTTCCGTGTGGAGACTGAGATGGATGCGGCGAAACACTGGGGACGTTCCTCGGGGACATGCCCAGTGGTCCCGGCGAGGGTCCGCCGTGGTGCGGTGAATGCCCCGGATGCGGAGACTGCCGGGGCGGCACGGGGTAGGGAGGCAGCGGCGACGCCGGGTGCGACACCCGCGGCGACATGTGGCCGGGAGCACCGGGCGCCTGCGCTCTCACCACCATCCCTCCCATCGGACTCGCCACCATCTGTGGTCGATGCTGGGGACTCGGGACTGAAGCTGGTGGCTGCGGAGTTGGCGGAGCACTGTTCGGAGCGCTGCCCGGTGGAGGAACTCTTGGACCTTGCGCCTGGGCGTCCCCGCCCATCGACTCCTGTGCAGCGGGTTGAGCGGACCCAGCTGCTGTACTTTGCTGCTGCTGTGGGGGCAGCTGTTCGGGAGGGTCTCCCGGTCCGTCCAACTGCACCACACTGGGTTCACTTTGCGATGCTGCTGGTGCTGGGTCACTCGGCCCGTCCACCTGCAGTATCCCCCACACCTCTTCATCATCTTCAGACTCCACGTCTCCGTCATACACGTCCAGCAAACTCGCGTCAGGTGGAGCCACCAAGCTTGGCTTGGCCTGACTTTGCACGCCAAGATTGGGTCTCATGACCACAGTGGGACTGGGATGACTAGGTGAAGCCAGGCTCGGTTCAAACTCCACGTCAGCGTCGTACAGCACGTCTACGTGCAACGCTGAACTGCTGCGCACTGGCTCAAACACAGTCCTCACAGGTGCAAACAGAATTGGGCTCGATTCTCTGTCCGTGCCGAGGTTGCAGCCGCACATGTCCTCCTCGCTGTCCTCTCTGCTGTCGGAGTCGAACTCCGCCCTGTCCGGTTCTCCAGCGAGCTGTCGCCCACTCAACGTCGCCTTTGTGTCGTCACAGTCCGAGTCTGAATCACAGATTCCGTCGAGCTGCGGCACCTTGTCGGCGCCGGCGGGTCGGGACTCTTCGGCGGGGGTTCGCGCTCGTGCGTCGTCGTCACTCTTGCTGTCCGCCGTCTTGCTCGAATCTCCACTCTCCTGCAAGTTTGATCAGAAAAGATGAACAAAGTGTCAAAGAGAAGTGGACAGTGTGTGGCACAACAGGTCACACGTTTTCCACAATTCTGCAGCAGCGTAAGTCTCACTCACCTTGGGCGGCTTGCCGCGCTGGCTGAATTCGAGGAACTTGGCCTGGAAGTCGCTGGAGGCGGAGCCCGGTGTTTTCTCCTGCTGCTGCGGCTGTTGCTGGGGCGACGGAATCTGCTCCACTTTGGGCAGCGGCGGCGGGGGCGGCGCCTTCGCCTTGTTCGCCTCTCCACCGGGCGGCGTCTCCACCTTCACCTCGGACGGTTTGGGCGCGCTGTCTTTGTTCGCCCCCGGCTGCGGTGGTCCGAGCGGTGCTCCAGCCGTGCTCGAACTCACTGTCGTGGCCGATGTCAGGGAAACTGCGATCGACCCAGGCGCCTGAGAATGATTTTCAGTGTTTTATCAAGACAACGCCAAATACAATCCATTTCACATGAGTTCTGCACAAATTAAAAATTAAAGGGAAATCACAAGCTTTCGCCAAATCATCCCCCTTTCCCATTCTGCTTTTGATTTTTCGATGTTGACGTGAAAAGCTTCCCCCCCCCCCCGGGTACCCGCGTCGTTCTAACTGACGTTTTGCGCAACACGAGCGACACCGCACCTGGGCCCTGCTCGCCGCCGTCGCTGCTGCCGCCGTCGCGGCGGCGCTGCTGGGGAGCGGCGTCGCCGCCGAGTCCTTGATGCCGAGGTGCTCGTCGAAGATGCTCTTGTCCTCCTCGTCGTCGAGCGCGGCCGTGTCGAGCGCCAGGTCGTCCGCGTACTCGAGCAGGTTGAACGTTCCGTCCTCGCCTGCCGTGTCGCACAAATGTTTGCGTTGCGAACATCATTACCCAAGGAAAATCCAACATAAGAACACCGTTCAACACGCGTAAGTTTCCGAGTGAGTGTTTGTGCACAAGTGTTTGGTTGTCGAACACACGGTTTCTTTCTCACCGAGCAGATCGTCGAAGTGGTCGTCCGCCTTGTCGTCGGCACCGGTCGGCGGCGGCGCGGTCTGGGCGCCGGGGCCCGCCATTGTGCTGCTCGCCGTCGATGTCTGAAAAATAAGACGAGGTCTGTCTGTGACGCACACATCCAACATTTCCATTTCAACCAAATCATGACTACCACACCAGCTTCAAGCTTGTTCGACTCCCAAATGAAAGCGAATGGTCCCTCTGAATGTGCACGCACGTTTAGTCGCATCACCTGTCCTCCTGGCTGCTGCGGCGGCATGAACGGGGGTCGGCTCATCTGCTGCTGCTGTTGCCCTGGGTACGGCGGCGCTCCGGGGAAGCCCATCCGCACCAGGCCCGGCCGCTGGAACCGCGCCTCGCCACCTTCAACACGTCAGCGCACACTCAGGACTAGTTTTCACCGGGTTGATTGTTTCAAGCACCGCATGCTGTGTTTGTCGGCGTCTTCTGTCACTGTCATACCAGCGCAAGATGCACGTTTTAGACTACGACTCACCTGCGGCTTGCTGGCGGACGGGGTGTTCCGAGGTCGGAAGTCGCATTCCCGACGTCGCCGGCTGCTGCTGCAGCTGCTGCTGCAGATGCGGGTGCTGCTGCCTCACGCCCTGCAACAAGCAACACATCTCACTTGACAGATCAATTCACCACTCACACTGACTCAGGTCAAACAGTTGACATTGTGACCTACACCGGACCGTTGCACATCAAGCGGGACCACAACCAAGTTGCAAGGAATGAAGAAGGGAAGATAATTTTTTGCACCACTTGAGTCTGAAGTTCACAAGAAGTTGCCCAACGCTTGACACAACACGGTCATTCAGACTTGCACAAAATGGTCGCCTATGCCACCAGCCAAAAGCGCGAGCACCGTGAAAGGCAACTCAATCGGATCGAAGTTTCATGTGCAGCAGAACACGGAAATGTGAGCCCAGCAAGTGTTTCTCAAAGCCTTTCTCCAGTGGAATTCACCCCGAACAGCAACGGCAATTTGACAGGTTCAAAACAAAGCCTGTGCATCAGCAGACTGCAGCTGAGTGAGAGAGCAGTAAGCAAAACTTCAGCCAAGCAGAGGTCTCCACACAAATACGGTGCAAGTAAAAACATTTTGTCCGATATTTCTGGAAGAAAGTGAAAGCGTGAGAGAGAAGTGCGGGACATACACGGCGGATGTTGCCAGAAGTAGAGGCGGGTGAAGGGTGAGGAGGGCGGGATGGAGTGCGCACCAGATGATCGTAAGGGTCGAGCGGGTTCGGGTTGACCCCGCCGCCGCCGCCGCCTCCGGCGCCGGGCGCTGCCGCACCCGGGCCGCCCGCCGGCACCACGCCGCCCGGACCCTGACCCCGCGGTCCGCCCAGCTGACCCGTCCGCCGAAGGTGATCCTGGTACATCTGGAAACACAATGCCACGTGACAGCACAAAACCTTCCTGATTCCTGGGCGCGAAACAGATCAATGCAGACAGGAGCAGACTCGCCGGTACCTGAGCTCTGATGGGATCCATGAACTGCCTGTAGTGTCCGGGAGGGAACGAGCCGCGGCCCGCCCCGCCCGGGAAGCCCGAACCGTGCATCCCTCCCATGCCTGGAGGAAACCCTCCCCGTATGCCCATCTCTCCATACATGTCTGCAATGAGGTCCAAAATATCGAAATACATGACATGCCAGTTGGACGTTCCGCATGAAACTGCTTGGACAATGTCCTGATCACACTTCTGCGACCAATATGGGGTCTACGCACCAGATCTGACTTGTCCCGGATGCGGCGGTCGCACCATCTGCTGCTGGGGCCACCTCTCGGCGCCGGGGCCCGCACCGCCCGGTGGCATCGCTCCTCCGTGCATCCGCACCATGCCGCCCGCGGGGCCGGGGTAGCCCGGCGGCGGACCACGCGGAGGCGCCCCCTCGCCCTCCTCGAACGGAAATCCAGGACCTGCGTAGCGAATCCAAACGTGTGTTCACTTGGTAAAAGGTGTCGAGAAGAGCACAATCTCACTGTCCACGCCCCGACTCGCTCCCCACCCCTGCGCCAGCTCTGCCCTCTCGCGGACGGACTCACCGTGCGGGAAGGCGGCGGCGAGCGGCGTGCTCGGGTCGTCCTGCCCCCAGGCCGCGCCGCGCAGGCTGCGCTCCTTCTCCTCCTTGAGCTTCTGCCGCTTCATGATGACGTCGCGCAGCTGCTGCCGCTGCATGTCCGGCTTCATGTCGGCGTCGCCCTGCGAGCAACAGCCAGTCCCGGTCAATCCATCGCAAACAGAGCAACAGGAGTCGCAGAAAACCCTAGAGCTGGGGCGGTTTTTGAACTCCAAATGTGCACTGATTTGCGAAAATGCGTGAAAAAACACGTGTAGTATGTGAACAGTGTCCATCACCACACCAAGTACCATCAAACCAAACTCCCATCACCAGTAACAACACAAAACATCAACAGAACCAAACAGCGGGGGTACGTTTCGTGGGACGTCCGTCCCGTGAGGCGACAGCGCTTCGCACGCTGTGCGTTCGCGCTCACGGTCTGCACGTCCAGAGAAACCGCTCTCGACACAGCGCTCTGTACCAGCGGAACGTCAGGCTCCGAGTCCGAGTCGACACTGCTCAAACTGGTGTCGGACACCTCACAGCCGCAACAGTCGACGTCGCTGTCCACTGCACCAGTGGACGCCTTGTACAGCGCCTCGGGTGAAGCTCTAACATCACCGGCTGCCAACACGTGACACCTACATCCTGTGGTCTGACACACAAGGTGCATGCACAAGAGCTTAAACTTCACACCATTTGTTGTTCCTTGAGACCTTCTTTTATTGCGACCAGATTAAAGCTACGGCATGCTGTCCTTCCAACCTCCCTGCTTCACGTATTCTGGTATAACTTCCCGTTGAAGCAATTTTGTCCCAGGTACCCAAAACCCACCCATCCCCTCACTGGATAAGCACAAACACTGATCTCGCAATCAAGATTCCAAACCACGATTTTGGGGCGCCAGCTGCTCGTTCGGAACGGCATCACACAGTGAACGGCCAGTTAGGGCGACCCAAAATTCTTGCCAATTCGGCCTGCCATGCAAACGTAAGTGAAGCACAAACTTCCGTAGCCATGCGAGTCACACCACCCACCCCCGGGCGCCGGTTGAATATCGCCTGAGCTACTCCAGCTCCCTCCATCCACAACTGGACACCAGCAGCAAGTGGAAAGTGCACAACTTTCGCATGCAATCAAGAAGTGGGTGTTCCTTTTCTTGCCCTATTTCCTAACAGCTAGCTCATGCACTTAGCTTGTCGAATTTGCGAGCCCGTTCGTGTGCCCACACGAGTGCCCGTTCTGACTCCTGCAACTCGACAAGTGTCTGAAAACCTTCCAGGACTTAACTTTCCAACCGACGCTCCTGGCAACTCAGCTTATCCCGATACCAAAGCTCGTCACCATGGAAATAGACTTACCAGGGTGTTGCCATAGTAGTAGGAAGGCCAGGTGTATTGGAAGCGTGCCTGAGTGTTCATAGTTGCGGAATGGGTACGGGGAAACATGTCTCCTTGCTGTGTGGCGTGGCGCAGTAGTAGGGGAGAAATAAGAACAACGCAAGAGAAATGAAAACACAAACCAACGTACAATCGCACAAAGAACAGCGTTCAGCAGACCCCCTGAATTGGTCATGACAACCACTTCTGCGAATGTTTCCCGCCCAGACCGAGCTTTTCCCACTTCCTCCCGGTCCTGCTGTACGCTTCTTTGGCTGTACAAGAAGCAAACGACATCAAAATGCAGGGTTTCTGTTTGTTATGTACAGTGTAGCTACGGCTCTACGGTAACCATGGAGAAAGTAACTGCGGAATTTGAAAGTTGTGTCTGAAATTGAGATGCTTTTGTGACCAACTTCTTTTGTGACCAACTTGTGTTGTTTTGAACTTTCAAACGCCACAGTTCACATTGTTCGAGCAGGGAAATGCTTCGTTTGCACGAGCCATTCCGCATGGTGCGACTTCTCCCCAGAATGCTCCAATTAATTTTTCTGAGTTGCCCGAAAAGGGACCCGAAACCTGCGGAAGCAGCTGCTCAGTAGCTGTTGTTCAAGGAACACAAACTACATGGAATTGTGAGCGGGTCAATCGGTAAAACCAGAGGGCGCAGAGAATACAAGACAGCCTCCTCCTACAACAATCAGAAAACAGCAAAGGCCCAAGCACAGCCGTGATGACATTCACACGCCCACAGACACAAAGGACACGAAGGTGAATGGTTGACGTTTCAGCTGACATTCTGTGCTGTGACTGAACTTGAGAAGCACACGAAGTTGAGCTTCAAATCAAATCAAATCAAATCAGATTGGTGTCTGTGGAGTGGAGTGAATGTCCCACGAGCTGACGCTGTTGTGCGCACTTGGCGCAGCGCTTGCGGTGAGTGAGGTGACGCCCACAAACAAGTTGGGTGACAAGTGGAGTTTCCTGCTGCGAGTGCTCAGAACAAACGCAACACTGTCGTGCAGGCCTTTGAGCAGCGCACTTTCTGTCCGTTGTCCTTTGTCAACAACACATTCGTGTCTGCTCAAAAGCCTCCACATGTGCCACGAGAAGCCACGACGCGTTAGACAACGCAGTACAACGTGTTTTTCTCACCATCGCTCCCAACGCGTCCGCCATGAACTTGTGGCGCCCTCCCTCGATGATGTGTTGCAGATCTGGATGCATTTCTCCGTGTGCAACCTGCAAGCACGCGCATTTGTATCAGGGACAGAAGGAAAGATCGCACAGGCACCGAAAAAATTGCTTCAAAACGGTTGGAAGCATCATGACTTTGGCTTCTACCTGAGAGAATGGGTCCGCCGAAGTGCCAGGTCTTGGGGTGCCTGGCGGTTGACTGTACGGGTCCACAGGCGCCTGACTCCGTGGTCCGGGCACGCCGGTCGGGGAAGCGAACGGATCAGCGGGTCCCGGGGGCCCTGCGCCGGGTCTCCCAGGAAATCCTTCCGAGCTGCGGGGCGGGCCGCCGGGGAAGCCCCCGCCCTGCGCGACCTGCCCCCGGGCGAGGAACGGGTCCTGCGGAGCCGTGGACCGAGGTGTCCCCGGTCCGGCACCGAACGGGTCCTGCAAACAGAGCCGAACTTCCCGTCTCTTCACACAGTCAGACTGGGATTCCACTCACTGTGGACATCACAAGCCCAGGTGTTGTGGTTACCGTCGACCCCCCCCCCCTCAACACACACACACACACACACACACACACACACACACACACACACACACACAACTGCCGTCATTGCACAAAAGTTAACCAGAGCAATACCGCGTATATTTTTGTGCGACCGATGCCAACGCATTTCCAGGCAATCTACCCATCGGTCAACATCTGAGCAGTAACTCCAAGAGCAAAACTGCACCACAAAACACGATTACCTGCTGACAAATTAAGGCGTTCCAAAAGAGCCTTGTGTGACTTGCTCAACGTGCACGAACCTGTGGTCTCGGTGTCCCCACAGGCGTGGAGTAGATGTCGCCGGGCGGAGTCATGGCCGGGCGGCTGGGCGGCGCCGGCTTGAGGAACGGGTTGTCCGGGGTGGTGGTGGGCGTCGTGGGCGCACTGCGCGGCCCGGGGAGGCGCGGCACTCCACTCAGTCCAGGTCTGCAAAGAAAGCGGGGTGTTGAAGGCTTTGAAATCGACTTCACGTGAACCAATGGACATGTTCGCGGGGACAACGTCGAAAACTACATGACATTGATGCTGTCGTCACCTGTGTGTTGTCGACAGAGACGGGTGCGGAGTCCCAGGCTGGTGGGCGTAGGGATCGTACTGCGAGGCCGCGGGTGGCGGCGGGACGGGCGGGGCGGGCAGCGCCGCGGGCGTCGGACTCGCGACTCCGGGCGCAGGAGCCCCGGGCCCGGGCTGCGGCGTCCCCGGCGTCGGCGTCCCTGGCGCCGAGTTGCTCGGCGTGGACGGCCCAGGACTACGTCCCACGTCGGGCGTCGGGGTCGATGGCTTCGCTGCAAACATAAAATGTATCGCTTGCTGTCGAACGAGGCAACTGATTGGCAAAAACAATTTGCACAGGAATACAAGTCAGAAGTGTCAGCGACAAGCACTCACATTTCTGAGAATCTGGGGAGGTGGATGGAGGCTGCGCCAGCTGCTGCGCAACGGTCGGCATTCCGCTGGCGATGCTCTGCCCCTCCTTGATCACTGGGCTGCCCGCCTCCTGCAAACCGCAACGTACCTTGTGAACGACGGTGACAAAACTGTGAACAATGTGCTTCAAACAAACGATGTGTGTTGTGGGGCACTGGAGGCAACGGACTGCAGATTTGATTCACCTGAGGCGTCTGCGGGGACGGGATCATCTGCTGCTGCGGGCTGGGTTGTTGCTGCTGCGGAGACCCGCCCTGCTGCTTCTGCTGTTGCTGCTGCTTGTGTTGCTGCAGTTGCTGCTGAATCTTCTGCAACATCTCTTGCTCCTGCTTTGAAATGCCACCGTGCTGCACCTGCAACAATTGACAGAAAGTGTCGCAAACTGAGAGTTTCGACACGGCAGTATCAGGAAACCTCGGAGGAATAAGGTTTGAGGCGTCACCTGCTTCGGCTCGGCCTTGTCCTCTTTCTTCTGCGGAGGCACCATGCTCGGCGGCGGCATGTCCCCGTCCTTCGACGCGCGCTGTTTCCGTGTCTCCTGCAGCAAGAACAGAGTCAGACAATCAGAGTCTCCCGTGCGAACCCGAGGCAGCCTCTGACAGTGATGAGGCCATTTTGTCTCCGCGTCAAACGCGCAACAAAAGCCCTTGAAACGAAACGGGGGTTCAACAAAGCGTGTTGTTCACACGCATCGGAACGTGATTCAAATGCTTCCCAACAACTGCTCTTTTCTCACGGTGGCAATTCTTTCGCTTTCGACAGGAACAAGGAATTCAGGTTGTCCAGGCTGAACCTGGAAGTTAACGTCCGGCCACTCGTATTAGTCGTGTGAGAGGTACATGTGTGGGCGCTGCATCTGCCTGGGGAAGAAAATCACTGCAACAGTGGCACAAATAAATTCACATGACAACACACACTGAGCCAAGTTCGTAAGCAGAAACCCTTCTTCCTGGCCCGTTGTGAATCAAAAAATCATCCACCCGAGAAGAACAATCAGCGAAAACAAAGACACGTCCGCAACCAATTTGAATGATTTGCCTTCCAAGTCTGAACATTCGTGTTGCTGGGGTTTCAAAGTTTTTCTCAAAATCACAAAACTGTTCAGCGCAATAAAACAGGCTTGGCTCTTTCTTTCACGGGCAGTGGAAAATTCAAGCCCAAACAAAGCGTCAATTTGCATCAATCTGGCCAATTCCTGGTGAATCGTGGAGACCATCAGTGCAACGCAGGAGATCACATTGAGAGTGCCACCCAGAAACGGTGCGACCGATTCAGTTAGTGAACGTGATGCATCTCCGCGTCGTGTTGCTGTTTCCGAACCAGAGCCTCAGTTTCGCAGTTCTGGTGAAAACTGAAGCCGCACGCTTCCAGTACAGACTTCACGTCCACGGCTTTTCCTCTTTTTGCCCTCTCTCATTCCAGTCGAACCAGGCAGGGCGCGGGGGACGATGGGAGCGGAGTGCACACGTTCATGTTTCTCTCCCAAACAGGCTTCTAGCTTCTGAAGGCGTTCATTCCTCTGGGACAAATTTACATTGCTGGGTCATTCAGTGGGTCGGGTCTCCCAGCTCGACTCGTCACGACTTATTGTTGGCTTAACTCTACTCCGCCTGGACTCATTCCATTTGTCAAACTTACAATGGATCATTCGTCGTCAAACAGGCTTCAAATGTTAAACAAGGATGTGTGGTGTTTCAGAACTAATAGAGCTCTACAACATTGAGAACACAATCCAAGGCACTTTGTGATGAAAATAAAGCTGTAACAAACGAAAAATTGCGGCCGTTCACGACAGGGCGGTTTGGCACGACCCAAAACTGCTTTCGGGTGTTACACGCAACCGAACTTGCCGCAAACGTGCAGATTATTTCTCCCTCCGTCATGCCAGATTTGTGCAACTTTGCGCTCAAAAATCAACTGAAGTTTCAAGGGGAAATGCGTCTTTTTGTGTCGTGCCAAACTGCACACCGCGCCATTCTCAAAGCCAAGCGTGCGGTGCCACGCGCCTGTCTGCGAGGCCACGTTCAGAGGCAAATCTCATTCCAAGTGAACAGAGAGCAAGTCTGTACGAGTTTTACCGCGGCGGTTCTGCGGCGGCGCGGCGCTCCACCAGGGTTATCCTGCCAGCGCTAGAAACGAACAGAGTCAACGTAATAAACGGCAAAGGAAATCTGTGGCTCTTGCAAAGCGACCAAAAACAATGAATCATGTAGCAAAATTACGTCGCAGCTATCAAATAATTCTACAGTCACATCGCTGGGAGAACAGGTTTCACAGTGACTGGCGTTTCCTACACGGTTCCGCCAACGAACTGGTCCACTTGTTCTGCTTTCCCAGCAGCGCAACATTGTTGTACTGCTTCACAAAGCTCTGCATGCGCGCGCACGACTTTCGACTCAAAATCACAACGCGAACAAACGAATGTGAAAACTGAAAGAAAACTCAGACTGAACGTTTCCGATACTAGAGTCAACCAACTCCCCCGTTTACAATCTCTGCCTTTTCGTTTCTGACGTTTTTTTCCACAAGTGGATTTCGAGAGCACAAATTACACAACAGGACAGATGCACCAATTCTGAGGACGTTGCCCTGCACGCGATCAGAATGTGAGACGGAAGAACAACTCGCTGAACGCACCGCACACAAACGCTCTTTGCAAATCCAACAACCAGAAAACATCAGCGGTGATCTTGACCAGAAAAACAGCACGAAGTTCAGAAACGACCTCCCTGCGGAAGGCTGAGGGCTAACCAGACACTAAAGGATGCAGAATTTCTCACCAGATGACAGCGCATTCAAGACCCGGAAATTTCTCACGGGGAGGGGGGGGGCAATTTGTCGCTCCAAAATTGGTGCGTCTTCGTTTGTCAGTCCAGGGCCCTGGGGTGTTGACTTTTGTTGAGAAGGGCTGTGTCAAATGCTGCGTCTTTCCTTGGGTGGAAACGGTAGTCTTCTGATGTTTGTCAACCAAAAAGTCCTTGCCATTTCAAACTCTGAACGTTGCCCCCCAGCCCCAGAACACAAGCACGAAACTGAGAAGGGTCTACGAACACAGAGGGGACTATAATGGACGGGGCGTCTACAAACGTGCGGAATGGCTACTGCATCTTTCACTCAACAGAAGAAACGAAATCCTACACGCAAAGAACAATGATCTGCATGTTATGATCAAGAACTGTTGGACGCCACACCACTTCGCATTACCTTTTGTTGCCTGGAGAGACGGCTGTTTGCACGGTTTTCTCGCGCCTTCGCCTGCAATGGTTGGTTCGTATTTTCAAAAATATCTGTTTCCCAGAATTGGCCCCGTAGAATACAATCTCAGCGGTGTATGTTACAAGGAGTCAATTTGTTCAGGGTCTGTCGGCACCTTACACATCCACCCAAACTTGATCATCTAAACGTGTAACTGCTGGATTGGTCTGCTTCTTCAAACCGAGGGTTCCGTTGCTTGCTCTGAGGAAATACACGAGAGGGTTTCTATTCTACTGACCAAGAATGGAGCCCTCTGTTCCGTTGGCACCTTTCGCCAAATCTTCGTGATCTGCTTTGCTCGTTCACTCCACTCTGCAAATGAAAAGCGAGAGGAATTGATTCTCAGACCCACCTCCTCTCTGTCGATTTTCTGTCCTGCGCGTTTGCGCAAAAGTGCGATGACGCAGCGACTGACCCGGATAGTTGGTCTTGAGCTCCGGGTGCTGCACGTTGCAGTAAAGCACGGGCGAGATGGTGGCCAGGTCTCCGAGCGGCTCGTCCTTCTCCCACTTCATGATGTTGCGCTTGTTGTACGACAGACTAGACAAGTCATCCGTCTCTTCCGAAGTCGAGGGCCAGGTGGGACCTTCCGAGAACCCAAGTCTGAAACGGGACAAGACATCCTCACTGTCTTCAAATTCCAATACGCAAACATCCAGCGATGTTGGAAACTGAATCGCGTGTTCTCCAGCCACTCACCCGAAGTCGTGTCCCGGAGGGAAGTGCGGCGGGGGCCCCGACGGGGAGTGCATGGCGAACGGGGACATGCTGCCCGGCGTGTCGGGGGTGTCCGGGGCGCTGTGCGGCATGCTCCCCGGGTGCCCTGCTCCCGGTCCCAGACTGGGGTGGTGTCCCGGCAGCCCTGGGTGACCTGCACCTGGAACGAAGAGAATAAGTCAATGGAATGCTCTTCTCACTGAAATGCACCCTCCATGCTGTTTGGTTTGGTCCCGAACCAGAAACTCAACCACTCTTTGCCTGAAGCTTCACTCTCGTCCGAGTGCTGGAGTGCTCTGACCTGGCATTCCGTGGTGGCGAGACGCAGCATCAGGTGACGGCAGTCCCTGAGGCCCAGTCTGCGCTCCAGGCATTCCTGCGTGGTGGGACATCGCGGGATGCACAGGATTGTGAACCCCTGGAAAGAGACAGAAACCCAATTCACATTTATCCAGAAGACTCCACACAGTGGTAGGTGCAGTGTCCAAATGGCTCCACACACTAAGCAGTCTCACCTGGCAACCCTGGCATAGATCGGGGCGGTGCCAGCGGGTGAGGCGGGGGTGGGCCTTGCGGGGGCGTGGGAGTCCCCGGAGGGGGTCCGCCCGCTCCCGGCGCTGCATCTCCGTGGCCCGGGGAGCTCTGCTGCTGCTGCCCCGGAGCCCCGCCGCTCAGCGACGGTCCAGGCATCGGAGGCAGCTGGAAGTGGCCATCTCCGCCTGCAAACAAGACTGTTTGCAGTTTCGTCTCGCCAGAAGGTTGCAGACCTCAGGCACATTCATCGACGCACTCTACGGATCCGGCAATTCCAAGTTTACCAGCTGGTAACACGTCTGCGCAACTCGCCTGGTTGCGCAGTTCTCACCTGCAGAGCTGCTTGGAGTCTGATCAGTGCTCAGCACATCTTGGAAAATGTCTTCCACCGTTTTGCTGTCGATCTGCTCGAGACCTCGAGTCAGCATGAGATCCACGTCGGCGATCTCCCGGTCCACGTCCAGGTTGGGGCTCAGCATCTGCTCCAAGTCATCCAGTTTGTCCTTGTCCGACTGGTCTGACTGATCAGCTGGTGGAGGCTGCACTCCTCCCATCCCATCTGAAATCCAAGTGCCTCACATTCACACAATAAACTCAAAACTACCGTGCAACGAGGCTCAACTACCAATGCACAATGGTCACTGTGCAGCGAACAAAGCAGGTTTCAAAATGAATCGGTACCTTCGCGCAGGTCATCGTCCAAGATGTTCATTATTCCCAGATCATCGTGCAGCAGGTCCTGAGGAAGGAAGTCTTTCAGGTCTCCCTCATCTGCAAACAACACCCACTTGTTCACACAGATCTGTGGCCAACGGAATTCTAACACAGTGCCACAAAGATGTGTCAGCTCAGAGTGGTCCCAGTCGATCAAAAGCGCGCAATGAATTGTTGCCTTGAACACTGACCGAGATGCTGCTCTTTGTCGGAGTCGTCCTGCGCACTGGCACCTGGCGGTTGCAGTGTGGGCGTCGGGTTGGGCGGCGTCTGTGCCTTGGGCGGCGGAGATGCGGGCGTAGCGGGCGTGAAGACGATGTTGTCGGCGCTGGTGTCGATCGTGCTCTTCACTTCCGGCGCTGTGCCCGACACGGCTTCCTCGGCGATCTCGGTGTCGGCCGCCGCCTGGAACGCCGACTGCGCCGAGGCGTCCTGCGCCTGCGCGCGCGTCTTGTCCAGAATGTCCATCCCGAAAAACGCCTCCTGATCAACGAAAAGTGCTCAATTTACCATGTCCCTCCAAGTCAGCACTGAATTTCGAACACACCAGGTCCTATTGCGATGGAGCTACCCACCTGCAGGTATCCAGGGAAACTCTCCTCGAGCTTGGAGCGCTTTGATTTGACGATGCGCCTCCGCTTCAGGCCCTGCATTCCTTCCGCAGCCTCGCCCGGAAACCGCTCCTCTTCGCCTGTGGGATGAACACAGTGGTAAATGCTCAACTCCTTTCTCGGAAATCGCACATCACAGATGCAAAGTACGAAGGAGGCCACGCCCACCTTCGACGGAGGGCCTGTGGCCGGGGAGCAGCATGCCGCCGCGGCCGCCCCGACTTCCGCGGCCGAAGCTGTACAGTCCGCCGCGACTGCCGCGTCCGCGCGTGCGAGCGATGAACCCGCCGATTCCTGCAAGAACCAGATCCTTATGAAAATAGCACACGATCACTGCAACTCGTCTGCTGCACACGTGTTGAACATCTTCAATAGCACAAAACTCGAATAAAAATTGAGCAAGTTGTGATCACTTTTCGTGTCCTTTGTGCGTTATGGAGCGGGGTCTATTGGCAAGAAAATCGACATGACCCGTTCAGCCAAGACACGAAAGTGTGCGAAGTGTACATCCGTGCATACCCATGCCGACGCGCTGCCGCTTCTGCTTGCGCTTCTCGCCGGCTGGTTCGCAGCCGAGCATCGGGTTCCCGACCTCGGGGAAGAGCAGCTTCTCTCCGGTGGCGCTGCCGGTCGGGGACAACATTCCCTCGGGCAAATCCTCATCCCCAGGTTTGTTCGCGTCCTCTTCGTCTGTGAACGAGAAGTCGTGACGTCAGGTCAGATTTCATTTTTCAGCAACACACACACACACACACACACACACACACACACACACACACACACACACACGTGAGAAGCACAACCCAAGAAGCACACAAGCTGAATTTCGAACAGACTTCGACTGGAGTGATCTGATTGCGATGACAGGATTCTCACACTCTACAAAAATGGTTCCTGTGAAATCACACTGATTTTTCGACACCTTTGGTCGAGAAAGGAGTCGTGTGATTGAACAGGAACCCTTTTTGTGAGGCGAAAACCCATTTCTGCCGTGATGCGAGCACACACGACTGGTTTTGTGATGGCGGAGTTGTAGAAATCACCTTTCATGATGGCGTCGGGTTCGTCGGCGCCTTCGGTTGACATGACGCGGTGCAGGGCGGCGCCACCGCCCGCGCGTTCCAAGTCCAGGTCCGCCTGTGTGCGCCGCTGGCGCCGCTTCTTCACCTGCAAGGAGCCCAGAGGCAATGTTGTCAGAGTTTCAAGTTCAGCACTCGCACAACATTATGTGTGGCGCACAACACTGGCAAGCAAATTCCTGCTGCAACACATGTGGCCATATGAGTGACCACAACTTTGACGCGAAAAAATAAATGAATTCACCAAAACTTAGAAGTAAACATGCAACCAAAACAAACTGACACAACCACAAGGCACCGTTTCCGATGTCACACTTTGGGCTTTGGTCCACCAGAACAGATGTAAGCAACAATGAACTGGTTGTTAGTTGAGTGGGTACCTCTCCAGCTGCAGCGCTTTGCTCATAACAAAGCTGGTTCTTGCCCTGTTTCTCTTCGCCTTTTGAGCGCGTGTTGTACGCACTCACTGGGCTCGCTGGCTCAGGCTGGAACACAGTCCACCATGCTCACTCAGACGCAACCCAGAAACATGCTCTTTCCACTGATCGCGACAGCCACGACAACATTCGTCTTTGCACGTCAATAACCTTTTGTTCTGCGGGGGGGGGGGGGGATCTATTCACACGTGTTTGGCCCAAATTCACACGCGCGAAGGAGCGAAGTGTGCTGACCTCTCGCATGCGGCTGTTGAGGGTTTTGATGTGCTGCATGCCCTGCTCCGACACGAGCACGCCGTCCATGATGAGGTACTTGATGGGTCTGGGCGGCATCGACTCCGGAATCGGCGGCGGCGGCAGCGACGGCACCATCGGCGGCGGCGACATCGGCTTCTCGGGCTCCGGAGGGGGTGGCGGCACTGGTTGAAACAAAAGGCTCTCAGCAATGGCGACAAACAGCCACCAAACCCATCTGGTTCACACTGTCCAGTGTCAAGCTGAATCATGTGCAAAACGAGAAGATTCGTCGCTTGCATCACGCTGGCGCCGAAACTTACGTGGTCCCAGCACGCCTGTGACGGGCCGACAGAAGATGCAGTTGTAGCCGAAGTCCGAAGCTCGTTCGCAGTCGTCCTCCGTGCGAATCTGATCACACGCCGAGTGCAGCCACCTGTCCGCAAAAACAAACCCTCTCTCGTCAGTTTGAACTTCAGTTTCCACGCAGTGCGAAGACGAACTGAGGTATAGAAATGGACGCACGACATACACCGACTGACCTGAAGCAGTTTTGACACTGAATGATGAGGTCTTCTTCCTTGTGCTGCCTGGTGCAGACGGGACACACCTCGAGACTGGCGCACGGCCCGCACTGCGAGTAGTTGTTCTGCCACTGACACCCGAAACCGGGCGTCGTCTTGCTGCACGTTTTACAACTGACACACCTGAAAATTTATGTGACTCAATCAATACGTGTTATGGTGTCATTTCTTGTGCGGGACTGTCGAGATTTTCTTCAGAGTCCTCGATATCTGCAGGGGTTTCAGTTTGCCCACGCGGCAGCTCTTACCACTTGCACTTCCAGGTTCCCTTGGGCACGTGGTCGAGCGGCGGGTCGAGGCAGTAGATGTGGTAGCTGATGTCGCACTCGTCACACAGGATGAGCCTCCCCTCGTCGTGCGGCTTCCCGCACCCCTCGCACACCGTGCAGTCCAGGCACCGCCACCCCTTGTTCAATATCACCTTGTTGATCTGCAAGGCAGAAAGCGAGTCACATTTAGAACAGCGATTCCCGTACACAGAGCAACCTTGGAGGACACACACGCTGCAAATCCATGATTCCGGATGAAGCGCACATCCTACCTTGACCTCCACGCAGTAAGGATGGTAGCTCTGCCCACATTGCACACAGGAGATGAGTCTTCCTTCGTCCTCCTGCCCATAGGCTCCACAACTCATGCACATGTCCTGCAGAAAAGCACAAACAAGTGTCACAAGTTGCCCCCAGCCAGCGTGCAAGAGTCGATGAGTCGACACAGCGAGGACAAAACAAAGGGCACGATTCAAGTTCGCAACGCTGCGAGCTCGCACTTCAGGACGTGCTGTACCTGGGTGAGCATGAACTCGTCCTTGACGTTCGTGATGACGATGGTGGCGCGGTGGTCGTCCGAGTCGTCGTCCTTGCTCGTGTCGCTGGCGCCGGGGCCGTGTCGCTTCACCTTGGGCTTGGTGCCGCGGCGCCGGCTGCTGCTGCTGCTGCTGCACGACCCGTCCCCGCCGCCCGCGCGCTCGGGCCCCGCGCCCCCCACCGACAGCCGCTGCCGCTTGAAGGCAGCGCCCTTGCCTCGGCCCTGCTGTGGAAACCGAGTCAGACTTTCACCACGAGCCAAGAGACCTAAAAACTCCCACAGTCGAACTAAATCTGTTCATTTTCTCTGAGCCCATATTCTCAAGACAAGGGAAAATGCACAGCAAATTCAGAGCTCTCACCTTGGGCCTGCTGGTCTTGCTGCTGGACGGTTTGCCCTTGCCCTTTCCCGGGCCGTGTGGTCGCGGGGAGGACGAGGCGGATGAGGGTTGCTGCGCGGGCGGCAGCTGGTGCTGGCCCGGCCCCACCTTCCCGCTGTACGCCGGCGACGACCCGCCGTACTGCAGTGACTGCGCGCCCTGCAAGACGAGCACAGTTTACATTCTTCACCCTGCAAAGGTGAACATCAGAAGCATGTGCAGGTTGCGGGACAAGCACGAAGTGTGTTTCTCAGGGCTCGCTGGTACCTTTTCCAGAGCACCAATGTCAATGTCCATGCTGGATATGGAATCCTCGTTGAGGTTGAGGAGGGACTCCTGCGAGGAATGCAGAACGTCGGGAGCGGCCATCTCCGTCTCGGCCGGGTCGTCGTCGCGCTCCCCGGGCCCAGCGCCCGCGCTGCCCGGGACCTCCTCCGCCTCCTCGCCGCCCTCCTGCTCCGCCTTGAGCCCGCGGAATATGGAGAAGTCCTCGATGTCCTGGAGATTGGGGTCGTCCACGATGCTGCTCAGCTCGGAAAACCCGCCTGTTTCCTGCACCGAGCGAATCAGACACTGATGATCAAGCTGTAGCAAGTGGAGCGAGTCGACAAACAAAACAGTGTCAGAGCAACACTCACCTCTCGGTTTTTGCAGACGGGACACTGGTAATTGGCCAACGGGTCTGGAGCACCTTTCTTCACGTCGAACATACTCGGGTCGATCGAGTCATCACAGTCCGCGTGAACGTGTCTGCAACACAAGCACGAAACGTTCCACGTGCCCCAGACAACAATTTTACCTGCTGGTCCACGAGAAGCGCAACCTGACGACAGCTGAATGAACTCACTTCTTGCACTCGGCGCACTGCACCATTTTCTTCTGCGTGAAGTGTCTGTAGGCCTTTCCGCAGAGCGGGCACGACAGCCCCTTGTTGCGCTGCTGGTAGCACGAGTCGCACACGGAGTAGTTGAGGTGCCAGCGCGAACTCGGGCCGCTGCCTGGAGTGTGCGACCCGCAGTCTCCACACACGCGACAGTTCTGGTGACAACAACGGTAAAGGTCTCTATTAGCACTTCTGCTTTCAATTGACACCGCTGAGAAGGCACAGCTGTGCGCTGAAAAAACGAAGCGTGAACTGCACATGCAGCACTTTCTTGAAGTCTCCGCATGTGCCGCAGAACTGACTGCAACGCTTCCTTCTGTGCGACCGGATTGAACGATCTACAAGAACCATGTGTAGTGCTTTCTATACTTCGTGCAATACATCGAGTTGACCACAATCAATGAACCAACTGCCCATTCGTACAATACTGATTGATGAAGGAAATGCACATATTGTGTTTGCAGGGAAAGTGAACAACTGTGGCCCACAGGACCGTAGTTGTCGCGATTGCCCGATTTCAAGTGCGGCGAAGTTCACCAAACTTTTGAGTTCTTTCGAGCAATGAAAATGAGAAATGCAAACTGTGAACACAATGTGCGTCGTTCAAAACGTCTGATGGGAAGTAACAGCTACCGCAATCTCCAAGTTTGCGGCGTGCTTCCAAAATCGACAAAAAGCACTACACACGAAACAAACGACAATAGCCATCCAATACCACGTTGAGAATTCTGCTCAACACCGTTACACAAGAGAATTTCTCTCGTCCAGGTGGCACTACTGTCTGAACAACATCCAGAATCCGTGCACCACGTTGCACATCAAACCCACCCAAACAAACCCCCCACGTTTCAGTGCAAGATGTGAAAGACGCGAATCACAACGACTGATTGAGAAACACGTGAACTGTAACCTCCAGACATGACACAACCGATACCTCGCTGTATGAATGCCCGCAATGTACGCAGCGTCTACATTTCTGGAACAATCGCATTTCAAATTGTAAAACTTCAAGGCGAAACTTTCCTGCTTTCAAAAACATGGGAAAATTCAAAACTGGTGACGTGCATTTGTCCGATTATTTCCTGACCTCTGCACGCACTGTCACTTCACGTACCTTGCACTTCCATCCGTTCTTGGGAATGGTCGTCATGATGGGACGCAGACAGAACGTGTGGTAGCCTTTATCACAGGTGTCGCAGACCAACATCTTGTTGTCGTCGCCCGGTTGTCTGCGAAGGAAAACGATCAATGTGGCAGTCAACAGACGTGGGTTGCTACGCAAACCTTCTCCACGGCAGCCACTCGCTCCAACGACGCAACACTCACCTGCAGTGCTGGCAGATCTTGCACTCTGGACACTGCCAGCCGGCGCGCACGCCCGGATTCACCTCGACGGTCGGGTCGAGGCAGCTGCCGTGGTAGTGCTGCCCGCAGCTCGTGCAGAACAGCTGCTCGCCGATGTCGCCGGGCTGGTCGCACACCACGCAGTTCGCCTCCTGCTCCGCTGTGGGCGACAACATTCACACGCTCAGTCTGCATGCCGCAGACTCAAACAACGCGAAAGATACGAGACTGTGTGAAAGTGCGAATCTCGGTTTGTTTTTCCTTGTGCTGCTTTGTGTGACCAACTGCATCCTGTTCGCACACAAATCTCTGAGCTCTGTGAGTGCCCCGTGCCGGAACTATTTCTTTCCCAAGTTACTCCCAACTGAGTCGAGGTTTTTTTTAGTCACCGGTTTCTGGCATTCTGCCAACTTTCTGTCACTCTGCACACACGCTCGTTAGTTGACACAGTGACCCAAAACCTGACCTCAAAACACCACGTTTGCACAAGTCCATCCTGTCCCACCACAACACACCCTGCGCGAGACAAGATCCACACACCAGTCATTTGTTTGCAAAGTCGCTGGAGCGTTCGAAACGTTCAGAAGCAAACAACCACCCAAAACAACGTGCGTGGTTTTACGTGCACCCACCTCATGCACCGTTTTCCTTCTGACCCTGTGTGCACGATACTCTTTGAGATCAACCAACTTTCCTGGCTCTTGCAGGACAGGAAGGACCAGAGTCTGGTTCGTTCCACAGACGACAGTTCCCCCAAACCGACAGTAAACGAACAGAACTTTCCAAAACAGCTGATCTGTAGTTGTTCCAAAGGTGGTCGGAGTGCAGCATGTACTCACCGATTTCCTGGGCCTGATCGATATGTTCCGGACACAGCAACGACAGCGTCTTGATGTCCTGAAACACGAAGGCGAAGAACGGTACACCTTTTGTTGCCAGTCTCGGGAACGGAAAATCGGAGCAACACGTTGCTGTGGTAGGAGCTGATGTTCACACACCTGGAAGCAGCCTCCCCCTGACGCACACGGATAGTGATACATCTTGTTGCATTTATGCTTGGATCTGCACATGATGGTGGCTCCATACCGGTTGCAGTACGCACATTGCTGCAAAAAAGACCACTTATCAGTGCATGATTACTTCAAAAACAGCATTCCCTTTCCTCAGAATAACTTGAACGTCGAAAACGACTGTCGTTCCCACAAACCAAGCTGTGCCAGTCATAACTTGTGCAGGTTTCACGGGCTGAACCGCCGTCAAATGTTTTTATGTTGCCCAACGAGCGCGTCTTGCATTTCACGCAGACGAATGTTGGGTCGCACCTGACCGAGCCCGTTGAAAACCGCCTTGTCGACGTGCAGCAGGGAGTAGTCGTCCGCCTGAATCACTCCCTCCGACCACGCGGCGCAGCAGTGGTGCGCCAGGCACTGACCTGAGAAATTGTTCAGATATTTGGCAAAAGTGTGAGAAAACGCTGTCCGTAAATTGCACTTTTGGAAATCACTCACACAAACACACACACACACACACACACACACACACACACACACACACACACACACACACACACACACACAATGATCTCGAAAATGTTCACACTGCAGATCTGAGTGAGCGGGTCTCACCGTTCTTCTCAAAGACGTGCTCAACGGTCGTGTCCTCCGTGTAGCCCACCATGCTCAGCTCGTCTGCCATGTCGATCGGACGTCCTTCCGAGTCCAGCATTCCCAGTGTGTGCGGGTTGGGTCTGCGTGGAGACTTGCTCCTGTCCCTGTGAAGCAAGGACACGTGAAACACAACACAGAATGCGCTGCCGGTTACTGGCGCAGCTTGTGCAAATGAGAGCTTTGCACATTACGATCAGCCAATGGCAGAATCGATATCATTCCACGTGAAACATTGAAAGACACTGCGCAAGTCAAGGTGAGTGGAGCAAGGCGAGCGGCGGTCGGAGCCTACTGACCTGCCGAACTTGGGTCCGCGGGCTCGTCGCCAGGTCGGGTGGTTCAGCCCCGACCCGGGCGGACACTTGGGACTCTTCTCGCCGCTCAGTCGCTCGTCTCCCTCGCAAGATTTGCGCCTGCAAAACACGCAACACCTTGGTCAGTGCGGTCAAAACAACCCAGCGCACAGTTGCATCACTGTGGGCTGAAACAACTTCTGAAGGAATCACACAACCCTCTTTCGACCTCTTTTCGAATAAACTGGACACATACCTGACAAGCTGCTTCTTGAAAGGATTGAATCCGGCTGTCGCTTCGTACGTCGTCAAGTCTCCCTGGCCCAACAGAGATTTTGCCCCGCAGTTGCAGAACGCGCACACTCGTCCACTGAAATCAACACACGGCTCATGCATCACCGCGGGTCAGCAACGCTGCACCTGAGAACGCGGAACTGCGATCTGTACTCACGAGTTGGGCGAGTCCGACGTCGTGGATTCCTCGGACGCCATGCGCTCCAGTCCTCTGCTCGGATCTGCACAGAAACAAGACGCACATCTGACGCGCGGAAACTTGCTTTTGTTGCGTATTGCGTGAACCTCAAGGCTGTTTCAACGTCGCGCATTTTGTTTCAAAGCGTGAAGAAAGACAAACCTTGTGGAGAGTCGTCTGAGAACTCGGTGGAGTCCTCCCTGCTGAGCGCCTGCTGCAGAGACGTCGGGAGGGGCGGAGCCACCAGCGCCGACGTCGCCTCGCGGATCTGACGCCCCATGCGGTTCGACCCCAGGTGAACTGTGGGCGGCAGCGCCGGCTCCTGCCAATATCGCCCGCAGCGTCAGTTCAACGTGTGCGCGAAAATTGAAAAGGAAACTAATGCACAAAAGAAACTGGTATTGTCAGTGTCGCCTCACCTGTACAACAGCCGACGCCGGAGGCATATCCAGATACTCTGTGCTGCTTGTGGGGGACATCTCGAAGTCGCTTCCCAGGAACGTGGGTTTCGGCTTCCTGCCGCTTGTTCGCTGTCGACCACTGCAATTGCGCCAGGTTAGCGTTGCGTGATCAAACCACAGACATTTTGCTTTGACCGACGCATCGCTGCTTCTGGGCCAAACAGTGTGTCAAGTTCGCGTGGATGAAATTTCCCGCGATGTGTGCAACATGGGTTTCTCGCACGGACGCTTTCCGTTGAACTGAATGACATTTTGCAAAAAAATCGCTGAACGTTTCAGAAGAACTCACGGCTTGGCGCTGGCGTACTTCCGCGTCACGGGCGACGTGCCGTCCTTGCGCGGCCGCCCCGGGCCTCGCTTCTGCGGCGGCTGCAGCGTGTGGTGGTAGCTCGCTGAGTGCAGACCCAGCGCCGTCGCGCTCTGTGACAACATCGCAACGTGAGGGCGACAAACGGTATTTTTCGAGAGTACACACGCGTTTCGATCCCAAACAGATTGGGTGGCATCGATGAAATGAATGACACCACTTCTGACCGTTTGATTCAGACGCCTGTCCCACTGACCTGCTGCGTGAAGATGCTCGCGACTGACTGGCCGACGACGGCAGCAGCCGACGGCAGCTCGAGGATGTCATTGGCGGAGGCCGTGGGCAGCGTGAGCGTCGTGTCCGTCGAGTCGGTGGACGGAGAACCGGACGGAGGGTGCATCGGGTCCGGGATGTGCGCCGGCAGCGCGTCCAAGCCCTCCAAATCTGCGACACAACGCTCGGTCACGTCACAACCTACGGCGCTCGATGAGCCCCCCCCCCCCAACCTCCCCCAAAGAGAACCCCGCCTTCGTCGAGCTGTGCTTGGCATGAAAAACGCAAGTGAACAACTCACTCTGGACAGCGACTCTTGTCTGAATCAGTACGTTCACAACTGCAAAGCACAAATGGCAGTACCCAGATCTCTTCAAACGATGTTCGTCTCTCAAAACGATTGTGTTGTTGGTACCTGTTGGTAGGGGCTCCATCTCCGCGTCCGGCTCCAGGATCGGTTCGCGTGGGAGGTTCCTGCTCAAAGCGCTTCTCTCCTCTCCCTCCATACCATCTGATGTGAAAGATTTACGTGTCAGGAACCGCAGCCCTGATGGCAGAACAGAGCAACGTTGCCGAGACCAACAGCCCCCACCCACACCCAAAGATACACCCACGATCAACATGAATATTGTGTCCTGATCGCAGTTTCAGCAATTCAGATTGGGTGAAGAAACAAAAGACATGAATGTTGGACGCATTGAACAGGCCGTTTCAACTGTGCCGTGCTCACGCTCAGGCTTTTGTTTTGGTGGTTGGTCGGTTGCCACTGCCTACGCCTGGGTCGGTCCTGCTCTCAGACCTGACCTGTCCAGATGTAGTGGGGGGGGGGAGGCCAGTACAAGCATGTAACTGTGTCAGACCCCCCCCCCCTCTTCCCGGACAGACGCAACAAAGTCCAGCTTTTGCACTTTAGTGTCAAGCTCAGAGTTGGACTTCCTGACAAGAAACTCAAGTCATCCCAACCCGAACGGCGCCCGACTTCCCCTCCTCTGCCCCAACACACAGTCACTTAAAGACACACACGAAACAGCTGGAAGTGGCCTGTGAACACAATATCGGGTGAGTTTTCAACTCAACTCAACAAAGAGCAAACCGACACAATTTCCTTCACATTTTCCGTCACCTTCTCTTCCCTCAGTCGTACTCGGCCTCACAGCAAAATTTTGCACATTTCCCAGAGATTTGGTTTCAACCCACTTTCAGACTTCTGCTTCTCGCAGCTCCAAACAGATAAGATGGTTGACTGTGTGCATTGATATCACAAACGATCAAACTGGGTATCTCAGAAGAGACTGGAAAGAGGCAGGAAACTCCCTATCCATTGAGACATTTCATGCTATCTAGTGGTGGCAGTGACAAATTCAGGTCAAGTGATGTCACACCACACTCCTCCCCCACCAGGGGGTGCTGGCCTTAGTGGCCATTTTTAACATTGCAACATAATTTCACAAAAATCATCTACACACAGAGAATAGCTTGTTTTAGCTGATTTCTATGAGATATCACTGATCTGGCTGGCTGATCCCCTCCCCCTCTGGGGAGGGTGTGGGAACCAGTGAGATCATGTGACCCTGGAAAACTACAAAGTAAACCAATATGGATGCTGTAGAACATAAAAATGTGAACTTGCTCAGAAGCACAAGTATTTCACAAAAAATATATGTCAAGCAAATGTGGAGGATTAGTTAATGCATCTTTTGGGTGCATTTGATTTGCAATTTTCCAAAATATTGACACAGTCACCAAAAGTGAGGGTTTAATTTTGGTACTTTTTGAAAAGTATACAAATTGAACTTTTTGCACTCATTAGCAATGTTTCTTTTTACAGGAAAGTCACATTAACATGTGAGAGAGATATCTGGAGAAATATTGAATAAATTTGCAGTCAATATTTTTAGTCACAGTTTATGTTTCATCACAGTTTTTACATAGTATATGTGTGACCTTTTTGTACTAATTCTGAATTATTTGTTGGAAACAAATGCAAAGCAAGGTGAAAGAAGAAAATTTGTAATGTCTGGGGCTATGTTTTTGTACGTGTTTATTCCTGGTGGCCCAAATTTTGCTCATATTCAATCAGTGAAATCACCGCAAACTCCCTGGAGCTATTTTTCTGGTCGCACGTGGATTCTGCTCCATCGCATCCGGCAATCCCACTTCCCAAGCATTCTCTTGAAAGCATCAAAGCGTGCTGCACACGAACATCGATGAACTTCGGTGCTTTTTTCCTGCAGAAACACTGATCCCCTGACACTTGTGTCTGACCCCTGTAGTGATATCACAAATGATCGGTTTGGTATCTCAGAAGAGACTGTCTTCTGGGGTGGGAATCTCCCTATCGAGTACAATCATGCCATCTAGTGAGTGGTAGTTCTAACATTTAGGTCAGGTGTATCACACCACATTCCTCCCCCACTAGGAGGTGCTAGCATCAGCAGACATTTCTGATATATATGTATATATTTGCAATAATTAATTAGAAACAAATAACACAAATAACACTGTTTTTGCTGGCTCTAGCCTGCTCCCCTCCCCCCTATGGGGGAGCCCACAGGCTGGTCACGTGACTAGAAATTCCCACTCTTTTGCAATAGATCTGATCAAGGTTAAAAGTTTCTCATTTCTGAGACAGGAAATTGTTCAGCAATTGATTTGGAAGGCTGCACAGCAAAATTGATCAGTGCTCAGTCAAGGGGTGATCAACTCAGTGGTTGATCACTTCTCACAGTTGGCCCCCATGACCAACTATTGCTTCAGAACTCTGGTTGTTCGTCTGGCATTGACCGTCCACATCTCCCAACAATGAGGTAAGTCTGGTGGTTCTGCCCAGTTCATGTCACTCCACACCCGAAGACTCGTGTCTGAATACTCGTACTTCCATCTTCGCTCACTTCTTTGGAATCACACACCGGTTCGCCTTGCACAGTTCGATTCCCAGGGTCTGGATCTGGCGAACGTCTTGGCACACAACACATTTTTCGTGCTTTAAAAATTGACGCACAACCCCATTGGACAGTTCATCACTTCCACGGATTTTTCCACGGCCAGTAGCAAACGTGGACAATTTGGATCGGTGCCAAACACCAATTAAAACCTCCCTCAAATGTGGCGGATTTCCCTTCATTGGAAAAGCTAAGTGCAAGCTCTGGCTGCAATGCAAGGACACAAACATTACAAAGCTCCTCCTGCCAGGTTTCTCGTTTCTTTCTCTGAACTGAATCCCGAACGGATCATCGCAACCATCGGTTGCCACTTCATTCGGCAAAATCCTGCTCCGATTCAGATCTACATTCCCCTGAACACGCAGGTTACAAGCACAAAACATCCACAAAACACCAATAAAATGGGGAATTGTTTTCAAAATTAAAATTCGTAACCAACACTTGCCTATGATCCTGCAGATGGATGTAAATCACCAAAAGTCCAACAGCGGCGACCAAGCGCCGCCATCTTGGGTAGAAATGTACCAGTGGAAAAAAAATAGTCCGCGGGAAAATTTTTTTTTTGAGAACATTTGTCTTGAATTTGGACCAAATGATGCACAGATTAAATTAGCAGTAGGTTGACATGTCTGGAATGTTGATTTTGACACGACCTTTTGAATAAAGGCCCCGCTTCCAAAAATACGCCAAGCGACCTACTTTTCCAGGGAAGGGCCTGGTTCGTTTTCGTGCTCCGATCACTGCACTGTCCGTTTTGCAACCCTCCGTGTGTAAAAACGAACCGGCCCGATATGAGGCACCCATAGAGAACGGGAAATCAACGAATTTGTGAGAAAAAGTGAAACAGTCTTGATTCCGTGCATTGGTCGTCAACGTATGAAATCGTTTGAGAGTCTGAATAGGTTTCGTGGGTCTTATTTTCATACTTTTTGGGTGATATGAGGAGGTTGCACTGTTCAAAGGAGCTCAATTTTTCAGCCAACCAAACAGGGTGACTCAAACAAATCACTTGCAGGCAGCATCTGCCAAAAGTATGTGTGCACCTATTTCATGGTGAAGATGAGGACCAATTTTGATCTTTTGGGCTTTTTCAGTTCACTTTGGGTTGAGGACAATGCGTGAGGAAGGAAAATATGAAGTTTGCATTTTGGGGTTCTTCAGGTCAAAAAGTTCAAATTTGGAAAAAAAATTGGGACATGCTTGGACAAATTGGTCCACATCTCAAAAAGTACAAGTATTTGGTTGAAGAATGATATTGATAAAATGTAGTATATTGTATGGGTGTTTGAATAGCAGCATTTGATTTTTGAAAATCTCATATTGTTTTCAGGTGGGGTCAAAGTTTGGGATTTTAGGAAAATGTTCAAAATAGATATTTGGCAAAGATTTTGGCAATCTTTATGTGCAATCAGGTGGGAAGTTTCAGAAAATTTGGAAGAATTTAGATGCATTCCGCGTGATAAAAATAACATAAATATTTGTTGAAATTGATCATTTGTGCTTCTGCTTATTTGTGTTTCAGTTGCTGTGTTTAGGTCACTGTGTCTCTCAAATCACCAGGAGCTCCATGAAGCTATTATTTGCTGGCCCAAAAATGAATTTCGCCAACAGCAAGTCAATTCAACACTGAAATTTCAGTGGTAGACCCCAGATGACTACGTAAGGCCTTTATCGATGCTCTCACCTCTCCGCGCGTGCCTCATTGAACATGTGGGTCAAAGAATCTTGTCTTCCTCGCCACCAATTCAACAAATACTTGCATCTGGGTCCAGGTTTTTCTCAGTACCTGGCACTCAGAGACAGGTCCAGCCTGATGTGGTCCCACCCTTGAGGGATGTCCAGGACTGGCATGTGTTTTTGTGCTGGTCAACACAGAGTCTTTGGGTGAGGTGCAGGTGGCAGGTCATCACCTGGTGGCACTGGTGGCAAAGAAGAAGCCATGTTTCAACCACCAGGTCTATTCTTTTTGAACACCATCACTGTCACATTTAAATCTGTTCCCATTGATTGCTGTGAGACAATTGACTACAAGTCACTGATTCCTAGAGAAGATGACCTGGCTTGAGGCGACATATGGTTGACAGTGAATGCAGCCCTGTGATTGGTCCATTTGAATATTTCCAGGCCTGTGATTGGCTGAGGCCTATGGTGGCCATCTTGTAGCCCCAAGTGGGATTTGTGGGCGTGGCC
>JAAUXT010094324.1_pt1 | contig 31050 bp, 41 predicted proteins | sample 7278171 | NCBI WGS metagenome assembly JAAUXT01 (sample SAMN14350112, study PRJNA611818) | marine sediment metagenome | isolation source: surface marine sediment (1.8m) | place: French Polynesia: Moorea | collected 2018-08
CATCAATTTAAAGGCCAACCATAGCCACAGCCACAAAGAGGGTTGATGAAGCATGAAGGGTGCAAGTAGTTCAAATGTTCAAATCACCGCGAGCTCCACGGAGCTATTTTTCCTTCTCTCTTCCTCCGTCCCTGTCTCTCTTTCCCTCCATCTCTGTCTCATTGAGAATTGCTGCAACAGTAATTCTGAATGACCGACAATTCTGCAGAACAATCGGGTGACTGAAGACAAGAAAGAGGACAGAGGATAAAGCAGTGGGCCTCAAGTTGTGGGAGGAGTTGACTTTTGTGTCTGAGGAACACACTTTGTTCAGGGGTTCCAAGTTGCGTGGACTCCCTCACTTTGGGAACTCTCCTCGTGTTGTGAGGTGGAACGGGATTGTTGACGTCGATGGCAGATTCGTGTGGGGACAGCTCACGTGCATTCAATACGAAGATAGAACCATAAGATTAGAAGCAAAATTTATTCAGGAACAAAAAAAATTCTTGTCTTTTTCTCAGGTACCACTGATGTAACCCTGGATAACGTGTAGGTCAGCAATTTGAACTTGTTCAGCAGGAGTTCCCGTCACCTGGAACATGGTGCATGTCACCCGTCCAGCTCCAGACTCACTCACGGCCTGTGGAAGAAGAGACAAGAGACAAACAGAATTATGAATGCTCTCTTCACTTCGAACAATGCCCAACCCACAAACCAATTTTAGAGAAATATGAAACATCTTCATTTCGATATTCAAAATCTTGTACCTTGAAAGCAACACAGGTCTTTTCCCATGCACAGACACGGGCACAGCTGATCCTACTAACAGTCGTCATCACTCTCAAAACGTACAGATCCTGATTAGGTCCGGGAGACTTCACGAAGATTATTCCTTCCACAAGTGGATCTGCACCACCTGCAAAATTTGGGCAAGAAAAATATACCAGGCTCTACGAAAATAATTCAGGTTGTGGTGTCCCAACGTGATTCAAAAACACATTTTGGGTTTTGAAACACATGCGGGTTTTCCAACCTGCAAGCATGGGGAGATGTCAATCTCCGAAAACAAATAGCAACACGTGTCACGAGAAATGACAATTGCTTCAGGTCAACTCAATCAACAGGGGAATGACCTCTGACTGTGGAAACTCACATCTTCTGCAAATCATGTTCCTTGACACATTTATCCAAAAAACTCCAGGATAGTTAGTACAAGGCGGTGGGAAGTTAATGTTTACGGTGCCTCCTGTGTCTGGTTTACTCCAACAAAGGTTACAGTCACAAGAAAATGATAGAGGATTTCCTGTCAGCCCCACCTACAAACATGTTTACACACTCACTCCTAACTGTAAAACGAAAGAGCAAAACTTCAAGTTGGAAACAAACAATCTTTTTTTTTGAGGAACTAATGTTGGGACTGTGGTTGTCACGGTGAAGTCAAGTGTTCCCCACACGTTTGTTGTGAGGGAAAAGTTACAATCACAATTTGATGCACGATTCTTGCGCCATGTCTGCCACGTGCGACATGAACAAAACAAAACGTACCACGATGTTTGATGAAAACGCCTGTGGAAAGACCTGCGACAAATCTGGCATTGAGACAAACATGTTGTGTCCCAACCACAGAGTTCGCAGGTGTCCAGACTGGGGCAGTTTGTTGGGATCCAGAGTTGATATTTTGTTGTATGAAACATCCACATACTTCAGCAGCATATTTGAGCTTAGATCAGGGAATTCTTCCAATTGTCCATAAGACAGGCTGAATAAATGCAGGCCTGTACAATTCTTCACCATGGAAATTTGGTCAAAATGATAATTTTCTACCAAAAAGTGTGTGAGTCTGTCACAGCAGGCCAGAGCTGCTGGAGGGTTCCACCAGGGAACATCATGCATCTGCAATTTCCACATTTCTCTTGCCTGACACAGCAAGTGGGCTGGCAGGGGTCCTCCATCTGTAAAATGCAAGAAAGTTTGTCAGTCTTATCCCTGTTTCAAATCACAAAAAAAATGGATGTCACCAACTTGGCTGGTCAAAGGTTCAAGTGCTGATGTGGGTCCAAATGAAGATCCCACGCCCCGGTACATCTGGTTTTGCCAAAGTCACTTTTTATGCAAAGTCTCTCTCCAGCATCACACGCTGGCCAGCACCACAGTGTTGCAAGCCGCTGTTGTGGACTAGATCTGAGGTAGCTCATTGATGTGTGAAATTTTATCTGCGTTGGTCACGGCCATTTGGTCCATGTGAATTGACTTCGGAAAACGCCTTGAGTCCAACTCTGTTGCAGCCTCACCTGACATGGCGAACAAACGAAGTTGGCGCAAACTGGGCAGAGGTGAGTTTGGCCAGGTCGAAGTGAACAAGACATCCAGTGTGAACATTGGCATCTCACTAAGCTGAAGTCTTTCCAGGTTGGTCAAGTTGTGTGTAAAAGCAGGAGAGTTGGTGTGATTCACAGGACCAATATTCAAGTAGATGAGTGACGCCGCGCACCCTGACAAATCTGGAACCTGCATGACAGAGGGGAACATGTATCAGGCCCAACGAATCCAGCGTAAAGCGATTGAAAACGCGTCTGGGTGCAGCGAATTCAAGGAGGCGCACTAAAAAGCAGGATCCCAGCCCTTACATCATTCAGTGGGTTGCTGAACAGCTCAAGGTCAACCAAACTGGTCAGGTTGGAGCACCAACCCGCGTCCACAGTCGCGATTCTGTTGTTTCGCAGACGAAGATGAGTCAGTTCACCTGAAAAAATGAACAGTCAATGACTCCGTCATTTTGACAATTGAAGTCACATTTTTGTTGGAGCACAAGCAAATGAGTGGCACGTGTCGCTTCATCCAACACGAATGCCTCAAACTGTTGCGACTCAAGCCTCGAGCGGACGTTCTACTCTCATCTGATCTGTTACAACAAAAAAATGATCAAGAATATCTGGGTTTTAAATGAAATTGACAGCCAAACAAGTTCGAGTCGATCTGATGTTGGGCCCTAGCAAATTCAGGGTGACCTGATCCTCTGTGGGAAGACACAAGTTGTGGCTGAGACAGCCAAAGTGTCTGCTCAAGAACAGAGCATGCTCATAGCAACCAAAGACTTTTTTGTCTCACCTGTCAAAGACGGGAGATGTTCAATCTCATTGTCGCCACCGTAAACTTTTCGTAATGCCGGCATGTTGGCAATTTGGGAGACATTGAAGGTTTTTATGTTATTTTCGTAGAGATAAATGCTTCTCAATGTTCTCCCCAGAACAGTGATGGGTGGAATCTGCAACAAGACTGCTATTTGAAATGAACCTGTGGATGTTTTTTCTTCAGTTTTGCACCAATGGCTGCCCTGCCAATGTGTTCACCTCAATGAGACAGTTTCTGGTCAAACTCAATTTGACTAGTGAGACAAATCCAGACAACTGGTCTGCTGTGATGACGCAGATTCTATTATCTTCCAAAAACAAGTGTGTCAGGTTGTCAAATTCCACAGAGGTAAAGTTTTCCAGCTGGTTCTTGTTCATGTTCAGTTCCAATAAGCTGCGCCGGACGCTGACAGGAAGGTCCGGGAAGGTTCTGCAAGAATAGTACCAAGAGCAGGTCATTGTTGATAGATCTAATGGACTGCCAGTGTTGGTCAGAGAACTCAGTCCTGTCGATGCCGTTTATTTTCAGTGGAGCCACAAGGGACACATGCTCTCACACAAGTATCTCTGGTCCTTTTGGTGATACACAAAAGCTGACAAACTTTTTGTGTGCTCTGTCACTTTCTGAGGCTGCATTCCACCCCTACATCAAATTCAAAGCAGTTTCAATTCAAGTTAGACCTGATTTCATTGTCTCGGAGAATGAGTTTCGTCAGATTGTTTCTTCCATCGAGACTTACAGTTGGGACTTCTGTGATTGATCCAGCTGCAACAAGTGTCACGCATTTGTCCAGATCACATTTTTCTTCAGAGAAGAAATCAAACGGGGCATTACAAGGATTCATGAATTGCAGGATGTAACAACAAATTGTGCAACACGTTTTGTGGTACTTTCCCCCAATGGTCAATCAAAACAGTTTCTCCTTGCCCATTCTAGACCCCAGATTTTACAACTGATATTCATCAACAGTGCATAAAAGTACAAGCGCAGACTAACCTGTCACCTTGACAATTGTGACATCCATGGGGATGTCTGTGGGAAAGAGAATTTTTCCAGTTGCCTCGTAGACCGAACCTCTCGCCAGAAACATGTTCATCAAAATCAAACACAGGATTCTCCTCATCTCATCGTATCAGTTGATAAAAATTAAACCGTTTTGAAAATCAAGGAACAGGAGCAAGCGACTGTTTTACAGTTTTACACCAGCCAGTCCCCTCGTTCCAAGCAGGCCTTTCGAGGAAAGGGGTTCGCTTGGCGCGCAACGCACAAGAGAGAACCTTCCAAATGCCTCAAAGAATAGAGTGAACATCAATTCTGAAGGCTGAACAAAAAGCGGATGAGGCGGTGAAAATTGCAAGCAACAGCTGCTAAACGGGTAGGTAGGTTTTGTGTGGTCGATTGTCGTCACTTTCTGAAGGGCCCCAGGGCTTAGTGGCCGTTTATGAGCTGCCCTCTCCCCCAAACACAAAAAAATTCATTTTGTGCAGCCACAGGCACATATTTCTCACATTGTTTCTTCGAAGCATTGTTCAATGTAGCTCCCCGTTCAATTGACAGGCTGCCCTTTCTCCTTTGCCGAGTCTTTGCTCAACACCTTCTTTTCGCAACAAGCGGCCCAAACTCCAACCTTGCGTTTTTGAGTTGGAATATGGAAAGAGCTGCATGGTTGGCAGAAGTATTTTTTCACTGCATATTTGTCGTCACTGACCAGCTGCGCAGACTTCATCAAGAACACGGATAGAGTCTCGGGTTTACCCTTGCAGCATTGCCACTCCAAACTCAAGATGGATGCTTTCGATTTGAGGCCCACTCAGTCACGGCCAGGTTGGCACAGAACAAAGCGATCAGGTGAATGTGCCTCAAATGTGCGCCTGTACCTGCCGGAAGAAGGAGGCCGAGACCTGCCTACCTGACCCGAAAATACGTATGTTACCCCCACCCCCTACATCGATCCTTCGAGAGTTGGTCTTTCCCTTCAAAGGGCACCAAGGAAGCTGAGTCCAATGCGACAATGTGAGAGTCATAGCCACTCTGCAATCTGAGACGTGCGTGCGTGCGTGTTCCCGCGTTTTCTGGATCCAATGCAGAGAATCATCCATTTTCTATTCTTATTGTTGTTGTCCGTGTAGCAAAAATGCAGCAATTTCACAGATGCCAGATCTATAGAGAAAAAATATCCCCGAACGAAATTGGAATGTTGGTTGCAAATGACATCTGCAATGCGGGAACATGTTTTGTTGGTTGAATGAAACTGTCCTGCAAGAATGTGAGGGGTGTTGCTGGCTGCAAGGTGCGATTCTGTATCAATGTCTGCATGCCTACACGTCTACGTTGTCAATTTGCCCAAACTCGCTGGTGTCTTTGTACTTTTGCATGACGCCCAACGAAAAACGCACAGGATATTCATGACACGACCAAACCTGCATCTTTAACTTTCAGGAGACTATGCACTTCTCGGCATACTTTTGGTACACAAAGCCAAAACAAATGGGACACCAAGTGACATTTCCAAGTAACAAAATTCCCCATTGTCCTTTTACTTCTAGTTTCATTGTCATTGATGCTCTCAATAAAGATCCTCCATATTGCAACTGGATTGTGGCAAGCTCACTGAATTGCCATTTGACAGGTTTGTAATTTCTGCCTTCATATACATTTGTAAATTGGATTTGTGATGTCTCAGCCTGCAAATGATTTCATATGTTACTGGAAATGAAGCAACTCGTGAAGACAACTTCTTCCCTATGTCTCCCCTTTTGACACGACTGATCTCCATGTGTGTGCAGTGTGACATGGGATTTCATGACAGGAAAAGTATCAACCACAAAGCATTGAACAAGGAGCTTGAGAAGGTTCTGTTCACTGTTGTAAGAAGCTGAGAACAGAACCCAGCCACAACAGAAGATGTGTGTCATATTGCTTTTCTGTGCATATTTCATGGTGCAAACATTTTCACAAGGAGAAATATTTTGGCCCAAGATCAAAACATTTTTCAGTGATATTGACCCAAGTGGACAAAAACTCTGGTTTGGTTATGTCAGAGCAATCCAAGCTGATGGCCTCTCAGGTCTTTTGTCTGCTTATTCTTACAAACAGAGTGTTGCAGTCTGTCAGCTGCTTCATGATTTGCAAGATAAAGTCAAAGTGTTTTTGCAAGATAATCTATCAAACAAACCACAAATTATTTGGACAAATGTTTCCAAATTAGTCAGGTAAGAACGAGGGCAGCTTTGTACACAATTTTTGGAAGACCAAACAAAAATTAAATTATCTTCAGAAACAAAACCCACTTCAACTGAAGAAACCCCTTGACAATAATTTTGGAGATTTGGTACTGGGGGGATTATATTCATTCTTGTTGTGTGTCCTATTTTGGTTGCTTGCCCTGTTGGTTTCATGCACTGTTCTTTCCTCTTACCTCACAATGTTGTTCTGCTCCAAAAACAGACAGTTGTTTTGTCCGGTTGGCCTTTTTCTGCTGTCTTACAACAAACTCAGTTGCACATTGGGTCTTTCTCAGGTTTGTGAAGTGCACCCATCATGGCACCAAGTGTGTGGGTTTGAACAAGAAAATAATAACACTGTCAGTTGGTGATGTGAGCCCAACCAAACCAATTGCAAAACTTGAAGATCCCATTTTGGAATCGTATGCATGGAAAGTGGCATTCAAATTAAAGTGCATCTCAGTGCTAGCAATAACAGAGTTCCTTGGCCTTGCTTCAGCAATAACTCACACATTTCATTTGGATCCAAAGCAAAGACTTAATTTAACATTTCATTACATATACACATTTGGGTTAGAATTTAAGCTGGAAGACCACTTGAAAACCCACTTTGAAAAATACAGCCCAGTTATTCTGCTTGAGCAAATCATGTTTGTCATGGACAGGCATTTTGTGTTGTCACATTCATCACTCAAAACCATCTTATTTTGAACTTCACATTTCACAATTTTCATCATCGAGGCTGCATCAGTCAGGGTCACTGTAACTATGCAGGACTATCATTGTTTGATTTTTCTCAACATGATCCATTCCTTCTCAGTGAAGTTTGTGTCATTGAGTACACAGGGACCAGTTTTGACTTTGCTGAGTTCCGAATCAAGAACTCTAGAAAATGGTTTCAATATTTTGACCAAATAAAAACATACAGGTATCAAAGCCCAGATTTTCAAGATAAAAGAATTGTTTACTCAAAGTCAAACTCAGCCACTTTAGTGATTTATTTCTGTCCTGAGTACAGCACATTTTCTGCAGATATCACTGTGGCAGCAACTCATTGCAAGTTTGTATCTGTAGCTCCAAACCAGAAATGGTTCTGGTTGTCTTCTGCAACATGTCCAGTACAGCCACAGAGGAGCAAACACCATTCTAGCTGCACAAAAACGAATTGGAGCTCAAGTGGTAAAACCAAAAGATGAAATTGTAGCAACAATAACAGCTGATATGAAAGGTTAGTGCTTGTGCTGTGAATTCCAGGACAATTTGCATGAAAACTTTCAAGATAGTTTGTTGATTCCAGCAAAAATGCAGTGAAAACCTTCAAATTACATTGAGCCAGCAGAGAGTCTGTGTGTGTGTGTGTGTGTGTGTGTGTGTGTGTGTGTAAAATTTGGCATTTTTTTGTCCAAATGTGCTTGACAAAACTGTTTTTGTAGGATATTTCAGCCTCATTGCTATCAAGAAACCACATTCAAAATTATTTTGCCATCAACATCTACACATGAAAGCAAAGGTGTTGCATTCTACTTGTCTGGTGGGCACCAGATGCTCACATACAGTTTTTGTGAGAGACTGTCAGGAAACAGGGACTCAACATGTGGAGAAGAAAGCTTCCATCTATGCATCCATTAGAATAAAAGGAGCTAATGTGAAACAGAGCAGGGACAAAACAATAATTCTGTTCAAACTTTTTTCTGAGTCTCACATCAGTGTCATTTTCTACATCAGAAAAGATGTTCATGCATTTTCTGAAGATCATCAAGTAATTCTGTCAAAACCCAGATGTATCCCTGGAAACATGAGAAAACTGCGTCAAAAGCTTCGGAACAAGGGAAGGTCAAACATCCTCAAGTTCTTGTTCACATCTTGGAGCTCTGATGACAATTTGGTAAGGCAGGATGCAATTTTCAGTGTTCATAGAATTGCATATAGTGGTACCAAGTCATAACAGATAAACAAAATGAAAACACCCTTGTTTTTGGAAGTAAAAAATATCAGTCTAAGGAAGCTTCTTTCCATTGAAGCACAAATCGTTGTCACAACCTCATCCATCATAGATTGATAAATCACTGTGATATTTCAGGTGAATGTGACCATTGCAAGAACCATCTCAAAAAGAATACCTTTTGATCATGGGGCAGAAAGCCAGCAACTTTTCTCAAGGGTGTCTTTTGTTGCTGTGCCTGGATATAGGGCATTTTTGTTTGGAGGGAAAGCAGGAAAAAGTTTTAGGATGAGTGCACACTTTTCTTTCTCAGGTATCAAATCCACATCTGAGATGTTGCATGTCTCTTGGTTTGAAGATCCCTTGTTGCAAACTCTTATGCCAAGTGAGAAAAGGCAAAGACCATGTGGTTTTTATTCCATGAACAGGATTGATTCCAATTCTTCAGATCATCAGCCAGTGTACATTGTGAAGGAATTTCCCAGGTTCTTTTCCCTTTTTCCTGGAACTGATGAATGTTCCACAAATGGCTGCAGTTTGATTCCAATCAAACACAAAAGGAAGTCATTGTCATGGAAAGAAGCATCTGACCTGTGCCATTCAATGGGTACAACTTTGCCTTCTGTATTGGACAAGTTTGTGCTGCTGAATGTGCTGGAAGTTACATGTTCACAATGTACACCATTCACTGAAGCAGTCTTTGTTGGACTTTCCTTCTACAACATGGTTTCATCCTTTTTAAAAAGGGAAAACAACCACCCAATTTCAGCCAACAAACAACAAAATGTTTCTGTTGTGTAGACTTGATTCTTCTCTTTGCAGAGCAATTGGAAGTGGCAATCAAAAGACCCAGTGACATTCTTCAGTTTGGGTAACAATCTGCACATGCATGTGAAGCAACACAATTGGGATGTTGATTATTTGTCCTCAACATGGCTTGTAAAATTCAAACCAAAGATCAGTTATGACAGATGTGTTGCTCTGTTGTTAACAAACATTGCAAGCACAACTTGGATCAAAGTCAAATGCCAAACACCAATGCTACCTTACATACTGTGTGAAAAGTCAACTGTCAAACATGTGAATCACAGTCACAACAAGTCAGTAAACTTTGCATGTGTGGGAATTTTTTTCATTATGAAGAAATGTTTTGATTTGAATTGGGTTCACCACAACTTCTCAAAATCTTCTTCAATTGTCCTCTTGAAGTGGAAGATTAAAAATGTAGAAGATCTTAAACAATTGCAGAACATTTTTCATGCAATTCCAAATTCATTTTTTGGACCAATGTTTCACCATACATTTACAAGATTCTTTTGTGTTCAAAAATACTTTAACTTCATCAATTTTACAACACAGACACACAGGTTGGTGAGAGAAGGATATTTTGTGAATATTTCTCACACCAAGAAATTGTCAGTTGCAAAAAATATATTATGGCTTTATTTGTGTGTGATGGAGAAAGTGATTGTGGAGAGAATTCTTCTGATGAGACACATTGTTATGATCAGGGTCCAAAGCAGTGTGACTATGAAAATGATCAATGTCCTAATCTTTATTTTGTGTCACATGATGGGCACTGTTTTCCTTTTCATAGCTTGGACAAAATAGATTCAAGTTTGTCACCAAGCACAAGATCTGCATATTTTGTTTGTGTTGATGGAAGGAAAATGGACATAACTTTTGTGAATGACCTAGTTTTTGACTGTGGCCTGTCAGGTGATGATGAGTTTCATCTCCTGGAAATGAAAAATAGTTTCCTTTCCTTTTCCTGTTCAGAACCAAGTCAGATACCTTGCAGAGATGGGCACTCAAAATGCTTCAACATCTCACATATTTGTATCTATCAACTGAATATTTTCAAGCAATTGACTTCATGCAGAACTGGTGAACACTTGACCAACTGCAGTTCTTTTGAATGCAACAGCAATTTCAAATGTCCAGCATTTTACTGTATACCATGGAGCTATGTTTGTAATGGAAGATGGGATTGTGCTGGAGGATCAGACGAAAGCACAGGGCAAATCTGTGGAACTTCAAGAAAATGCATAAGTTTATTTCATTGCAAAAGCTCATCTTTGTGTATTCACATCTCTCAAACTTGTAATGACAAAGTTGACTGCCCAGGTTCAGATGATGAAATGTTTTGTGCTGAGTCAAAGTCCACTTGCCCTCTCAATTGCCAGTGTCGATTGTCTGCTGTCCTTTGTGAAGACATAAGTTTGTCTCCTCAGCACATAAACTTGATCTTTGAGAATGAAGCAGTGTTTATTCAACAGTGCTTCTTAATTAATTATCAGAATCCTCAGGTGTTCTCAAAATTGCAAACAAAATATATGTCACTGAAACATTCTGATATCCAACAGTTTTGTTTGTATTTCCCTGAAGAAAACAGCTTCTTGTCTCTTGATTTGAGATGTATTGAAATCAGTAATTTACACCCATCTTGTTTCCAAAAAATGAAACATCTCCTTTTCCTTGATGTTTCACTCAACAACATTTCAGTAGTCAAAGGGCATTTACTTTCAGAAAGTACAAAATTGAAATTTGTAAACATTTCTGAAAACCCAATTTTGCATTTTGAAGCTGAAGTGTTTTCATTTTCATCACAAATTTTGTACATTTCCTTCACAAGAGACATACCAGCAGAACAAAGAATTACATTTCCAACAAATGCCTTTAATTTGAAATTTTTAAAGGTATTTGAAACAAATTATTTTCAGTTGTGTTGCTTTGTGCAAGAACTAGCAAAATGTTCTGTCTCACTACCTTGGTTCTTATCATGTGACAGCTTGCTGCCAAACTTGATACTGAAAGCTCTCTTCTATGTGTTTTCAATTTTGGTTTCACTGTGTAATCTGCTGTCAATCAGCATACAAATTGCATTTTGCAGATCAAAACAACAGCACAACATTTCAAATGGTGTTATTGTCTGTTTCATAAACATAGTTGACGGAATTTTGTCATTGCCTTTGTTCTCAGTGTGGATATCTGATTTGGTGTATCACAATAACTTTATTCTGTATGAGTACAAGTGGAGATCAAGTCCACTCTGCTTTTTCAGTTTTGGGTTGTTTCTCTTCTTTAGTTTTATGTCACCTCCTTCTCTGAGCTTTCTCTCATTTCAAAGACTTCAGTTAGTCAGGAATCCGATCAAAACAAATTTTAAACACACATCTTTTATTTTGAAAAGAGTGGGTGTCATTTTTGTGACAACTGCAGCTGTGTCCTCTTTCTTGGTTTTTGGTACTGTCTACAATACAACTCTTGTCAATGGTGCTTTGCCAACAGCTCTGTGCTCTCCTTTTCTTGACCCAGCCAGGAAAATTTTGATGGTGACTGTTTTGATTGGAATTGTCATCAGCTGGGAAGTGGTTTGCATGACTGTCATCTTTGCCTCTTACATCATGTTGATGGCATCCCTAAATCAGTCTCATTTTTATGCCAAACACAACACAAATAGTATGCCACTATTTCTGCAAGTACTTTTGGTTTCTTTGTCAAACATCATCTGTTGGATTCCAAGTGCAGTTGTCTATGTTGTATCATCACTGGTAAAAACATATCCAGTTCAAATGACAATCTGGACAACAATTGTCATTGTCCCTATCAACTCCATTGTAAACCCAATCATTTTCTGTACTGTTGCTGTGAGAAATTTCTTGAAAGCAAAATTTCATCAATCTGTCCAAGACAGCAAATCCACAGGACAACAGGAGCATAGACTTTCTATAATCTCATGGATTTTGAAAGACGGAGAGTCAGAAGAAGAGAAATGAGTGTGTGTTGAGCCACAGTTTGTCAATGCAAGATGGAATGAGAAGGAGCTTGAGTTTTGACGGTTTCTGCATCAATTTGACCCAATATAAAGAGCTGGCGGCACGATGATTTGTTGAATTGGAAATCGATCCTTTATATATGCATTGCTGTTCTGCATGGTCACTATGTGTTCCAGTCGCTATGCCTTCTTGTCACATGTGTTCTGGTTGTGTTCAGGTTGCTGCGTTTGTGTTTGGTCACCAAATGTTCTGGTCTATGTGAGACCACAAAAAGATACGCACCCAAATGCACCCAAATTTTTTGTACCTTGTAAAGCCAACCAAAATCTTTGCCAAGTATCCATTTTGGATACTTTCCTAAAATCCCAAATTTGTTTCCAAACTTTGACCCACCAAAAATAGGTACAAATTTTTGTGAAAGCAAAATAGGTGACACCAGTCCAATACCCAACCAAAATACTGCATCTCATCAACATGTGTCATTTATCAATTTCATGTCTTTGCACTTTCTGAGAAAAAAAGCACACTTTGTGAAGCAACATCCAAACTTTTGTGACCCTAACAAATGTAGACTTTTGCCCTCACAAGCCTAAACATTCCAACTTGGTAAATTCCTTTTTTTTGTATATTATCCTTGACCCAAGTAAATTCAAAAAGACCTGAAACACCTAAATTTAAAATTCATCCTTGCCAAAAAAAGTGCTGTCTGCATGTTTTTCGTACTGGAAACCCGAAAGTGAATTGTTCTGGTTGGTCATTGTTCCGGCCGCTCAAAATGACCTCGAACAATTGACAAACCTCATCACGTCACCTGAAACACACACACACACACGCACACACACACGCACACACACACACACACACAGAAACACACACACACACACACACACACACACACACACACACACACACACACACACAAATGAAGAGCGGGATGCGCATCTCCTGCCAAATCCCTGGAAATTTTATGCCCGTTTGCACAGCATCCCGTTCGAGATCAGGATCTATAGACACCTCACGACATCAACAGGGAATGCCGACTTTTGGGTAAAGGACAAGTCTGGAGGCAGGTGTTGTCTCTGGGTGGGCCTGAACCTTGCGAAAATTTGCGCCAACTCATCCATGCAATTGAGAAAAATATTGCTTTCCATGCATGCGTGCTCAGCACCCATGCCAATCCATTGGTGTCGCATGATGTTGCAGCTGCAAGCGCAGAACTTTTTTTTGATGTGAGTCATTTGATGTGAGTGCAACGCACAGTGATATATCGAACACTCACATTGCCGCGAGCGAGATATGGGACACCAATGGTGCAACGATGCCAATCTCCGAAACGTGTGCGTGCATGGGCCGTATGTGGGTCACCATCCCGCGTGAAGTGTCACCTGCATGGGCGCGGCTTTGTGATTCACAACTGCATGCGCCTCTCAAGTTGCGTGTGGAGTGATCAGAACAATTTACCATTCAGTCGTTGAAAACATTTTGAAAACAGTTGTTTTGTTTGTTGGTTTCAACAATGGCCGAGGCTCTCACCAAGACGTTAGAGGAATTGAACCTGTCCGATGAGAAGTAAGTCAGATTTGACATGTTTCTGCCTTGGAAAACACATTTGCAGGCAAACGAGACAGTGCTGTAGACAAGATAGAAATACGGAATTTTATGTTGAGTTTATAGATCGGGACCAGAGATGCTTGCAGGCCAAGTCTCAAAAGTCTCAAACGAAACTGTAATGGTTCTGGAGCGTTTGAAAGTGAAAGCCTTCATATATCTGAACTTGTGTGTGCATGCGAGGAGAATCGGAATGCTGCCGTGCGACTGCATGCTGTACTCGTACAGGTTGGTTGACCGTGCGACGCGCGTCTATTCTGACCATGCATTGTAATCGTTGGAATAACGTGACAGACGCACCGCACAGGTCAACCAAAATACACCTCTTGTGAACTCTACACTCTGGGTCAAATGGTTTTGGAACACACCATGCAGTACAAAACGTGATCGTACTGCACGCAGACGCGCGGCAGTATTCGGACTCTCCACGCTGCGCTGTTTCACAAAATATCTCCGTCACAAAATGAATTTCCATTTTGAATCAACAAAGTGAAAACAAAGAATATTTTTGTTCGCAGGACGATTGAACTGACCATCATTGCCATGTCGTACTGCGCTAAAGGATTTTGCTTCCTCGGTTTGGATGCCCAGGACAGACTTTACAGACCGGTGCCTCAGGACGCGGGCGACGCCCTTGTGTGGCCTAACAAGTTAGAAGTTTGCAAGACGTACAAGTTCACCGTGTGCGACGCGCCCAATTTTCCTCACGCCAACCCGCACCTGAACGAAGGCATAATTGTTGAAAGAGAGCCAAAAGCAGTGGGGGGAATTTCTCAAAAAGAATTGAAGAGTCGTCTGGCAACCATGGCGAAAACCAATTTGGAGGCCATCTTTGCCGCTATCGAAGAAAGTAAAAACGGATCTCTTTTTGTTCGTGAGAACACATACTGTCATTCCGCTGGGGTTTTAAAGTGTCCGATAGCGTCGCTCAGAACAAGAAAACAAGAAGCGAAAACGAAACTTCGCATCAAAATAAAAGAAACTTTTGATTGTGAGGTGCCTGTGGGTGCTTTCAAGGGTTACGACAACCCGGGTAGACAAAGCAGCACAGAATATTTGGTGGTCCTGGACTTGGGGAGGCCTTTCAAGCCCAAGGGGTGGAAGTTCAGTGCGTGCTTCGTTTCGGCTGTCGGCCTTCTGGCTCTCTGAGCAGACAAAATGAATTGCGTTCGACAGCACCACCTCAAACCCATTGGACAGCTCTTTGTCGCACCAAGAATGCGTCACATACTCACACAAGTCTGTTGTTTGGGTGGCAAAATTACATGAACTTCGTACGTGATTTGTCCGGCTTATTGTTTCGTGGCTTGTCTTTGTGACATGTTTGGAGACTTGTGCACATGCATCGTATGTCGCTGTTGTATCGTTGACTTGCTCGTATGTTCTTGTGCTTTTGAACATAGAAATTATTGTCCATAAATATATCATTGAGAATAGTTGTAATAGAGCTCTCTGGACAAGAAAAATACAACACCCGTAGTCGATGTCAAAATAAAGAAATGAAAACAGAGAAGACGATTTTCCCTTTTATCGCCGCATCTTCGTTGCCACCTGTTCAACACTTGTCCGTTCTTTGACATCGCAAGTGTCGTCGAGCTTTGCTGTCAGAAGGGGCCGCTAGAGCAGCGCGGACGACATGAGATCTTGTGGTCGGAATGAGATTCACCATCGAGAAGAGGGTGGAACACACGACTCAACAGCAGGATTCAGACCCCGAAGCCTCCGTCTGAGGTGGGAGCTCAGGTGAAATGTTTCATCTTCCCACATGAAGGCAATACTCACAGTTCCATGGTGTCTATACTCGTAGAACTTTGGTGTCTCCCCTGCCCACCTGCCGGATCCGAAGTGTTTGCACAGGTGAAAGTTTCAGTGCAAATGGTTCACGGGAATCTGCAGGGACGCACGTGTCGGGGTTGGCATTTCGCCCGTCCGCAGTCAATCCGGATATCACCATTGTTTCCACATGTATTGTTCCTGTGCAGAAACGAAGTCACGTTTCTCCAATTGAAATTTGTCCAAAAACTGCGGATTCTGTTGTGGTCTGCGTGTCCAGGTTATTTTTGGAATTCAAAGCAACTGCGGTGACATTGTTTGTCACTGCATTGAAGACATCAGTCAATGTCCAACTCGAGTGACGCCCACCTCTGGACACCAAATCAGAGCTGAGGCTGAGGCTGAGGGCCGGAACCAGAATCGGGTTCGGAAGCCATGGCAGGAGGTCGCTGTGCTCAGAAGGAACATTTTCAACCAAGAAACTCTGGAGTTGAACAAAACCCACAGGGCCTGGCTTCTGGGCATCCACCGAAAATTTGTCCACTCGTAAGTGAGGCACGTGACAACAACAACCAGGTCAAACCTTGTGCCACCTTCCCCGAAGTTTTGGCTTCAGACCTGAACATTCCCCTCGTGCACGCCAGACCCTGGATCCGCCGGAGAGCTCGAGCCCTGTGTGCGTGCTGGAAACACAAGGCGGGTGCAAATCGATGGTGAGACCCACAGCGTCACAACATACTCCCCTGGGGCGGGGAATGAAGCCACTGCAGCAATGCAGTCTCTCACTCTCCACTCACTCCTCGCAACTGACATTGGAGTCACAAACCAAGGCGACACAGCCAGGAGGAGCCAGCGGGGCCCCTGGGCTTCTTGACCATCTAAATCTTGATTACTGCAGCGCGTGGTCACGTTGTGAAGTGCAAAATGTTACATTCAGGATTCCCACAGCCAAGATCCCCCTGCAACCTCTCTCTTTGACTCGATTCTCCTGCGGGTTGGTGGTGGACCCGCTTGTTGATCTGTGGCCACTTGTGCCAAGTTGTTCGGCTGCCCTGAAGTCTCATAAGGAAGAAAAGTTCCAGCTCAGAGAAAGAGCACAAACGCTGGAAAACGACAAAAAGAACTTCCATTTGGGATTATTTTTGACAGTGTAAACAGTCGGTTGATTATCCTCGCGGTCAAGGTGCGCAGCTCTCTGTGTTTGTCCAACTCTCACCTTTGAAGTGCGTCAACGTGCGTTGCGAGGGAACCACTGTTGTCATGGTACCGCACGCCTGTTGCGTCTGGGCTCTTACAGGTTGTCATAACTGCTGAGTACTTGTGTGTCATGTGCATGAGAAGCAGAGGTGCCATGGGTCCACATACTTGTTGAGGAAGGGGCATCCCCAATTTGGCTCCCATTCTCCGCTTAAATTGGTCAGGTTGTACAGGATGGAGGCTGGTCAGGTTTTCTTGGTGCGAAGGGGTGCAACGGAGGGAACCAGTGGGAGATGGGACCAGCCGTCCCTGGATCCACCCCTGGTTCAATCACAGTCACCTGAACTGTCAGGCTGTGAGAAAAAGGAAAAGTAGAAGTCAGAGCCTGTTTGCTTGCCGATCAAAACTCAACGTTTGTGCTGAACGTAAAACCAAATTAAACAGAAGACTCCCTGAAAGATCAAAAGTTTCGTGCCATGTTGAAAATACATTGTGCAGCCAGAGGTGGAACCAGGCGGGATATTGGGGGCAAGGCCCCTCTGTGATAACCTGAAAATTCCTTCACATTTTGTTGAGGGGCACCTTCCGTCAAACCCTTGATTCGCTCTTGACAACGAGAAGGACTAAACAGGCTGTGACTGACACATCGATCTCGCTTCAGACCTTGATCCATTCTCACCGCTCCAGAACAACAATCAATCCGGATACATTGAACTGTTCGCGCGACGCTTGCAAAAGATCAATTGCGTCTAACGAAGAAGCTTGTTGCCTCTAATTTCCTTGCATTCTTCATTCTACAACCAGTCATTGATTCTGTGGAAGCGTTTCCTTGTTCAGAACTTCTGAGCTGTTTGAGACGACGACACGAAAGGTGAGTTTCTTCGCGTCATCAATGCACAGAACATCACTGGAAGAAACAGGGGTGGACGAAGGATTTGGTCGTGGAGTGACCCCTCAGGAGGCCTGACTTTGCAAACTTGACCTCTTCCAGATTTCTTATTCATTTTTGAGGGATCGCTGTGTGTGTGTGTGTGTGTGTGTGTGTGCGTTTCTCTGTGTGTGTGTGTGTGTGTGTGTGTGTGTGTGTGACGGGAACACGCTCCAGTCCTGGGGTCGCCCCTGAGAACATTGATCCTTTGTGACACAGCGTTGTCGCTGATAAAGGCCGCGCTGTCTGTCTGTCCCCAGGCCTCGCGCCAGGTCAAGGGCGTCGGTATGAAGAGGTGTAAGCGCCTCCCAGACGCCTTTGATATTCCCGAGACATTTTCTCACCTTCGCAGCTTATGGAGTTGCCTCAGATGATGAGGAGACAGGGGCGGACACAGGATTGGGACATTGGGGCGACCTTGTGGGTGGGGGGGGGGCAGGGTCAAATTCAACTTTGTTCAGTTGTTCCTGTACAAGCAGCAAGATTGTGTGCTTGCTGCAAAAATATGAATTGTCATTTTTTGAGGTTGGGGGAGGGTCAGGCCCCCTTCACCTAAATGCGCCCCAAGGAGGCGACGTGTGTCTCTGCTCTAGATCTTTTCACTTGCTTACAAGTGTCAATCATATGGACCTGCGTCACTGAGGACTCGGTTTCCTACTCGTGGTTTCCCTGCAAATTCGTCGCCGCCTTCAGATTATGTTACAGTACTGAACAGTACAGAAAAGTCCCCAACCCACAGAAATTTGACTCCCTCACACTTTGTGATGTCATGTGGTCTATCATCCAACGATTGCACGAATGTTGTTTGCTATCATCCCTCCCCTTGGGGATCAGGCTCCTCGACCGAGCCCTGGTTCGGCCCCTGGATCGAGAGGAGCTCACACAGGTAACGATCTGGCAGCACACAAAGTGTCACGGGAGCTTCAAGAAAGAAACTTCTGTGGCATCCAATTAAGAAATGCACACCTTCGCACTGAGATCATTCATCAGTGCGCGCTGTGTTCACTCGTATTGCGTTTCATACCCAGTCACGAAACGGTGGTTCAGATCGCCTGCAGGCATCTTCGGGAGTCTGCTCGTCTTTCTAGTAACACAAGACGCAGCAGGACGTGCAGACGGAGTTCCCATTTACCTGAAGCTCCAATCTCCAGTGCTGCTCATTTTGACTGCAGACTTCTGAAATTTGATCTGCACAAACGAAGTGGTTTCATCTGGACACAGACGTGCGGACGGAGCAGGGCCAGGTGAAGCAATATCCGGTGTCGCGGGAGGACGGGCTGTGCGTCTCTCTCAGTCTACTCAGGGGTTGATCCATGCAGGCCTGGTCTGGAGGGGGCAGTGACGCCCTTGGGGCGCTGGAGTCACCGATGAAAATACGCAAAGTCAAGACAAGTTTTGTGTGAAGCACAAAATTTCTTTGTTTGTGGGTCAGGGGCGTAAGCCCATGGCACTGCCCTTGAAGCATGAAGCCACCCAGGCACGGCTCGTGCGGTGGCTCCAGGAAGCAACAGGTTCTGTGGGAGCAGAATCACCACTTGGGGAGGAGGACTGCAGCTACTGATTTCACTGAACAGCCTGTTTTCAGCTGTTGGAGTCGGACTGCCCAAGAGAGCATCGTCACAGAACAATAGGGAACGACTGTGCATCTTGGGACAACCCTTTGTGTGTTCTCTTGACGATTGATAGTGAGTGAGTAGACATGTGGAAACTGCGCGGATGCAGGACACGGAACGCACTCGGTTCAGGGGCACCGCCTATTTGCTGTGCTCTTGACCGGCCCGGCCGTCACAAGAACTCAGCGAATTCGTGAACCGATTCACACCTCCAGCAGATCCAGGGTTGAGCTCAGGAGGCCCAGAGAAACTTTGAGGGTTACGGTGGAAAGTGCAACCTTGAAAATACTTCAGTGTCAAACCGAAAACTTCTGCACCCTGCGCTGAGAAGGTGCTGCTGTTTGGGGTCGGGGGAGGAGACGGCCACAGAACTTGCAGGGCCTGCAACTTTGTGTCTTTCATTTCGCAAAATGGGAAAAATAATTGCTTCACTCAACAATTTTTCTCAATTTAAATTAAATTCCACCACAGTATTTTTGGCAAATTAAGGGGCGAAAACAAAACTGAGGCGAACCTGAGATTCCCGTTGCAATCATCATCTCCAGTTACGGACACAATGGCCAGCTGCAAAACTTGCTGACATTTTTTGAACATTGAAGACAATTAGCTTCGGTTTCATTGTCATTGCAGACAAAGGGAAAATGTGAGAATGGTGTGGCAACGAATCCAGGCGAAAGCAGATCCAGAGCAGGGCAATAGGGCCGGCGGAAGAGGCAAGGGACCAATGGCCGGCCGTCAGGGGTCTGGAAATGTACCCGTGAAGTCGGCCTATCCCTGCAAAAGTTTACATTTTCTCTCCAATGTTTTGCTGCAAACAGACCGACCTTGGCCTTGTGCTCATCATTTTTCCTTACCGCGTGGGAGTGTGAAGTTTGGCGCTTTGCTTTCTTTCCATTTCCTGTAGAAATATTTGGAATCTGATCAAAAACGAGGAAGAAGGATGCACTTCCCTCCAGCCGGAAATTAGAAACGACCAAGCTGACAACCGTCACAATGGAGAACGCCAAAGGCGCTCAGGCGCCGCGCAAATGTGAGGTTCATGGCTCCTTGGTCAGGGACCTTTTCTCAAAGGCAAAGGTGTGTACGCGGAGGAGGGGGTGCTTGTTCTGTTTTGGACCTGGATCTTTTTTCCACATCGAGTCCACTGTGCGAAGCAAGTTACAGAAAAGGTTGCGTTATGTATGGCGTCTCCGCAGGTCAATGGACGCTGCGTCACAGAGTGTTGAAGATCATTTGGCGTGTGCACACAAGGCAGGGAGCAGCCGGTGTGGAACTGGTTGTGCGGTTCACAGACGCATTCCATCCGACACGTAGGCTTCTTGCGAACAGGCCTTTCAAGCTCTCGTAGTCTAGGTCTTTCAAGCAGAGCTTCCGTCTGACCTCCTGGCTCAGACTGAACTGTGTTTTGCGTCACGAACTGCATGCGGAAGTTCCAGCTCGCAACAGACAGGTCCTGATTCTGCGTCAGCAAAAAAATGCCCCCCAGACTCGCAACAAGACCGTCTCATAATGAGGGGATTTTTTTGACTGTCAGGGAAATCCCTTTTATGAAGCGCGTGGTTGTGATCATGTTACCTCGGAGATTACTGTCACACTGCGAGGACGAGAAAATGTCACTGCGCGGCAGCTTCGAAACAGCAGCGGAGCCAGGAGGAAGTCGGTGGGGACCAAACCCCTGAAGGGTCCGGGGGGGGGGGCAACGCTCCACTGTGAAAATTTTTACAGCACAACTGCAGCTGTGGCGCCCAACAAGAGAGAGGAAACAAAACTAGGGGTGGTGTCCAGGTCGCCGGGATCTTGCAAGATGATCGTCGTGCGCCACGGAACGTCCCAACCCAGTCCGAGTCCCATCGACGCGTCATCCGCTGTGAACCTGACCTTCAGTGAAGCGCCGAATGAGAATGAAGCTTTGTTCGCAATCCCAAGGGGAGACAAGGCTTTGGATTTGGCCGAAAGTTTCGTCAGACGTCGAAGGTCGCCTGGAGAGGCAGCAAAGAAGTGGAAAAGGTTCCGATTCATAGAACAGTGGAACTGTCCACAGGGCAACAAACTGAAGCTCAGATTCGGTTGAGTTTGGTACGTATGGGGTACCGAACCCAGGACTGGAGAGGGTCCGATTGTTGAAAAGACATTCGCGAGTGTTGACCCCCACCGCTGAAAGAAGTTCGACCGTGAAGTGACACCCAAACAGACGATTCGACTCGGAACCAGAGGCCTGGCCCGGAAACTTGGTCTGTGCCCCACACACGCATTTGCACCAAACTCACTAGTTTCCCCTTTGTTGGATTTCGCCTTCGCCCAAATCCTGCATCTGACCAACTGTTGACAGATTTGTTCACATTGAATGCGAATTTCAAAGTGGCGTGGCCTCCAACTCAAAACTATAGCGTGGCCTCGGAATCCCCAGCGTCACTGTACCGTCCCTTCTGTGCACTCCGTACAATCCACTGCCCGCGTGTCCCACTCGAACGCAGTCTCTGTTTGCACAAAACAACACAATTAACTGTCGCAGATCTGCACCGAACGGCAGGTTCAGGGTGCGCCAGTATCCAGTAATTCTGTACAATTAGGCGCACAAGTGTAGCTTTTCCTGTGTTTTGAGTGCAGTTTTTGCGTGTTTCCGTGTGTTGTAATGCAGTTGGGATCTTTTCCTTGGCGTAGGTCCCCCTGGATCAGCGCAGACTGCCCCTGACAGTTCTTCTGTCACGTACTGTCTTACTCTCGCAGTCGATACTTTTGCAGAACACTACAAAGTTTTGTCCTGCACTCAACACATTTCCACTGCGACCATAACAATGATTCCTATCTTCTCTCTTGCAAGTCAACTCACAACAGGCACACATTTTTTGTAGTTCCCCCACCCCAACCCCAGGACAAAAGAAGAACTACTGACGTTTTCAATATGCTATAGTGTATTTTCTGAGCCTCCTCTCCAACAAGATGCAGCAGTTCAGACTTTTTCACCACAAGACGAGCACACATCGACTGACCCTTGGTCACCTCGCTGCCAGGTGCAGTTTCACAACGCGACATCGGCGCAGACTCAGGTGAGCGCCGGAGCTGAAGCTGCTACTGCGCGCGCGCGGGAGCCACAGCGTCGCGCGGGCGGCGGGGACTGTGCTGTGCTGCGGCGGGATGAGGCAGAGCGACGGCCGCGGCGGTGCATGACGCGCGACGTGACGCGGTGATGGCGACTGCGCAGAGCGGACGGGACGCAGCGACGTGGAGCGTGGGGAACGCGCAAGGGAGCGCGCAGCGACATTCTGAGGTCAGTTGGGAATTCCTTTGAATGTTGTTGGAAAAGACACACGCAGTTTCGTTTGACACAACTGGCCCCGCGCAACTCGCACTCGCGGCCAGTTTAAAACTTCGTTTCCGCCAACAGATGTGTCGTTGTCCATACATGTACTGAAACCGCAACGTCAAATGGCATCTCGCCCGCTTCCACCTGACATTCTTCGCTCCATGCAGCGCGGTCGAATCAGGCTGGACCAGGTGTGAACGTGATGTGGTATCAGTGAGCACGGTTGTGCAATGGCGAGCCGTGATGGGTAGACACCTGTACATTCTGCAGCGGAGAAGTTTTTCTGATGTGGGTTTCGTGCGCCGACCTGTTGTGCACAGACCTGCGTGTCGCACTGTACGAGCGAAGTGCAGGAAGCACAAAACCAGAGAAGTTCATGCGGCGGCACATTTACGGACTTTTCAAGATGAAACTTTCAAGGCTCCAGAGAGCGGCTGAAAAGAATTCTGGATTCACCACTGAGTTGTTTGCGTGTGTGTGTGTGTGTGTGTGTGTGTGTGTGTGTGTGTGTGTGTGCGTGTGTGTGTGTGGTGTGTGTGTTTGTGTCTCTGTGTGTGGTGTGTGTTTGTGTGTGTGTGTGTGTACGTGTTTGTGTAATCTGTGTGTTTGTATGTTTGTCGCACAGTCTGACCTGAATCTGAATGACCTACATGTGAATCTCAGGCTTCTGAATAAAGACAAGAAATCGTGATCTCACTGTCCAGGTTTGACTCTCCTTGAGTTCACCTTGATGTGTGACCCACTGACATTTCTGGAGACGCTGCTTTGATGACAATTGGATTACAAATGAATGTAGTTTTCAGTCGCCTCCATTCATAGTGATCCAATTACCCGGAGATGCCGGGGACTTGAAGCCTGTAGTTCCTTTGTCATCGCGAGCGTTTCAAGTCGGCGTCGGCACAGCACGTCGAACGCAATTTTTGCAGCAGGGAAAAGACGGAGAGAGACCTCTCAGCGCTGGCTTCAGAGCACGTGTCGGTGCGGGTGGACAGTCGCAGAGTTACGTGGCTCTGCAATGTGCTGTGCACCATTCCTTTTCTTTATCTGCGTGCAGGTGGCACAAGTTTGAGATACCTGTGGCACTTGAGACCACCAAATGTTCTCTGCTGCCAAAACACGTACGACCCCAACGTCCATTTTCTGCAAAGCTTCAGCACTATTCAACCCCATACATAACTGCTCACGAGGTCAGACCCTGGAGTTCCTGCCTGTACATGTGCATCCGTTGCTTCCCGTCTATGATCCAGGTACGAGCAAAGTTTTATGATTTAAACTGGCGAGCTCATGAGTTTGAAATGTAATCTCAGAACTTCGGAGTGGTTCGTGCAAAAAGCCTCCAGGCACTCTGCTGGTTTTGCTTCGTGTATTTTTCTCGGATTCATGTCACAAGAGAATGGAAAGGTCAGACGCCGAACGAAAATCCCCTCGAGTCATCCGGACTCAACAAAGAGAGACCGACTTTTCTGCATGTGGCCTACTTTTCTCAGAGGCCGTGGAAAATCCTTCCGAGGTCTGGTGGAACTTTGTCTGGAGTCTTGAGGTTTGGCCCTTTGTTGATTCTTTGTTCAGTTCCCTGTTTTCATGAGAGTGGGAAGACAACTGGAAACAGGGTCCAATTTGTGATCCTGTTGCGATGTCCAGGTGCGTCTGGCCGTGTCGTGGTTCTGTGCACAGTGAACTCTGGGTGGATGCTCAAGGTCGCGTCTCTTCTGGGGTCGGAAACACAATACGTTTCCCTATTGCTTGTTTCATGATGAACACCCTTCATGGGATCTGCTTCAAGATCTCTCCCCTCAAATCCTCCCCCGGAGGTTGTACCGGAGTATCACGCCTAGGTTCACCCCTCCTCATGTGATCCAAGGGTCCCCTTCCCTGGAACCACCCCAAGATCCGCCCGTCGACCCGCCCTGATCACCGGACTTGTCGTAATCAGCACAGAAACTTGATTGCGCTCGTTCCTCCTTTGTACGTTGCACAACACGAGTTCAAGCACGAGAAGATCAGCGTGCACCAGGGGAAGAGCAGGAGACATCACATTGTTCTTTCGTCTTTGTTGGTGAAAAGACGAAACCTTGTGAGTGCGTATGAGAGTGCGTAGTTGTGCGGCATCCTTCCCTGGGAGCGCGCACTTGTTTTGCTGCTGGGTTCACCATTGCTTTCACAAACGAGACTCTACATGATCCTATCGGGGCACATCCTCCAATCCCCCAAAAAGATTCGTTTCGTGCCCTCAGTTGCACCACTTTCAGCTTCTGTTATCTTTCCCATTGCAGTGACGACCGTGTGTCCTACAACGTGCACCCGGTTTGATTATCCCTTGGGCTGATGTCCACCAAGTACAATCTACTGCTGACGGCCGCAGTGCTGGGGGGACTGGTGCTGATCCTGGGTGCCATCTACGTCTATCTCTACTGCACCAAGATGAAGAGGAGTAAGAGGTGAGGAGAGCGAGATGAGGGGCCCAAGTGTGGGGCGAGGTGTGTGTGTGTGTGCAGGGGGAAGAAGAAATCCAGCTGTGGGAGGGCGAGGGTGTGTGTGTTTGTCGGGTGGGTGGTGTGAGGGAACCCGGGTGTGGGCGAGAAGTGTGTGAGGGGCTGGTGTGTGTGTGTTTGTGTGTGTGTGTTTGTGTGTGTGGGGGGGGGGGTGAATCACGTCAGAGTGTCACAGCCAATATATACATGCAACAGAGTTTTGGTGGCAATCCAAACCGTCAGCCACTTTTGTGAGGGTACCCTGGCTCTGCTCGCACACACCGTTTTGCTTCACCTGCCCGTGCCGTTTCAGGATGGACCGCTCGCAGGCGCGGATCCCTCCGTACTACGACCACGCGTCGCGGGGTCCGAACGGCTCCCCGCACCTCCTGCCGGGCGCCATGCTGCCGCGCGTCCAGACGCACCCGTTCTTCATCATGCAGTATGGGCTGCACCCCCTCATCAACTCCCAGCGCTATGGACCCAGGCCCGGCAGGTCCAGGGACCAGACCCCAGGCCCCAGCATGGGGTCGTCATCCAGGGCAGTGACTCCGAGTAGGCTCCAGCCGCTGTGATGACCGTGTGTAGTCCATATTTGGGCAGCATACGGGAGATGATTCGTACTGTGTTTCTGCAGATAGGTTGTGAGATAATCACACAAACAGCTGATGGAATCAAGAATATTGCCCTGCATAATAATTTCCTGCAAGGTGACGGACAAATGGACACTGCAGATAGACTTCAGTGTGCTACGGACTATTTGCCGGTTTCAACATTCAGCGACCTCCGTGTCGCAAGAGTTCACATGCAAAACTGGCAAATCTCTTCACACAGCATTTTGCACTTGCGGAACTCGCTGTCAAAAGGCCTTCACATACTGCTTCAGGTACGCAGGTTCCCTTCAAGGATGAATCCGGGGTTCGAGACAAACACACGTGCACCATTTTGCACCCCGACGACGCAAAATTCCTCGGGGTTTGTGAGTCACAGGGGGATATCGTTTTCTTTGGGGCCCGACAGTTCACAAACTGCAGTTTCCATTCAGCGTGACATCTTTGTCCACGAAGCAACCGGTTATTTCAGTTCAAATTAACACAACAGTTGTGGTGTGGTCAATCTGGCTATCAAGTTTGCGAAAACTGAGAAAAGGCAAATTCGTGGACGAAGCACGTAGAACACAGGGGAACCCAGAACTTGGTGGGAAACTGCCTCCCTGCCCAGTGCCCGGTGCCGCCACCCTGACGTGGGTCAGAGTGAAAGTCAAGAGCCACCAGACTGCACGGATCGGGCGGGACCGAACCACAAGGACTGAACACACACCTGTCGGAATCTGTCGCATCTTCGTCTTGTCCACTGTGTCTGTCGTCTATCTGTCCGCTGAACATTGGTTTTTGCTGTACTGCGCTTCTCAACCCAAACCAACTCGTATTGGGGATCGGCTCAGAGTGACAATCAATGCTGCTCTGCAACAAACGTACAAGAACAGCTACAGTGAACTTGGATGGTGGTTAGTGCAGCTTGATTGTCTGCACCAAAAGATCCACAGAACTGGCGTGCAGCAAGGTGCCAATTGTGTGTCACACACTGGAGACAAATCCCACTATTTCCCTGTGTAAGAACACGACCTCCAGGCCGTGACGCAGTCTGACGTGGGATCGGTGCGCGCGCTTGAATTGTACGGACCTCGAACAATCTGTCGTGCGCTTTGCGTGTAGTGTTTGCCAAACGCCTCATCAGTATTACGTATCGCACGGGTTGTAGCGTTCCGTGAATGACGTGAGCTGGACTGCTGTGATGCGAGCTGAGTGAACAAAATTTCTGACACAGACGGCACAGGTTGATTCAGGATCTGGTCAGGTTGGGGCAATGTCAACTTGGAAAAACACAATATGAAAATGAAACGCAAAGGGTCAGGGCGCGGGTCCCTTCATCCTGGGTTCTCCTCCGGCAAAGTACTACGTCGATACTTTCATTAATTCAATATGCATTTTGCTCCATTGACCAAGTCCTGAATGAGCCCTGTGCACTCTGTACATGTTCTCAACAAAAATATATCCTGCATGAGCGCGATACATTGTGTCTTGAGAATTGTTGTGCTCTCACAGTTCTTGTGGCGGATCCAGTGAAGGAGGCGGTGAGTTCGTTTCTCGCAAAACAAAGCAAACGCGGACCACACCCAATTTTGCGCCGCAAGCCCACTGGTTCACTGAAAAATGATGTCAATCTTTCTTGTGGTTGCTGCCAGGCCCCTTTTGCAACAAAATAGAGTCCCCCAGCCTTTCCTCAATCGTGGATCCGCTGGAATTTTCCATCTGTCCCTTCTGTGCCACCGGTCCGCAACAGATGCTTCGCTCTGCAATAAAAGTTTGAAACAGTGCGCGACGTTCATTGACAGATTTGCGATTGTGACTGTCAATTTGTGGGTCAATAGGAATCTCAGCGAATTAATTCCTCTTTTTGTACCGATGTCGCGGCTCGTTCTTCGTCCACGCGTAAATCTCTATGCCCTGGGGTCGGACACGGTCCGAGTTCTATTGTGGTGCCGCTAATCCGGTTTGCAGTTGTACTCGCGCCGTCCCCGGGCCACTCGGACTAATCGAGTTGGCGCAGGCACCGCTGACGTCACGAGCACCTGCAGACCAAAACTGGTTTGTTGTGTGGGAAGTGGGGCTTTTTGCGTCAACTTTTTTTGGTGACCTTGAAGTAAATTTTCTTCTCACACAACTAGCCTGCTTGAGCGAGTTTGTTTCGAGTGCTCGAGCAGTTCATTTGTAATCTGTTCTTCGGGGGTCCTCTTTCTTCTTGTTCTAGGACTGGAAAATGGAGGGCGTGAAAAACACAGAAAAGCGGAAGAAAAGTGGGAGAAGAGAGCAGAGCAATTCATTTTGCAAGTGGTCGGGGTCCTACCGTCTCCACCAAAAAAATTTCAAACAGATTCAGGGGACTCGAAACAACCGGTTGAATGTTTCAGTCGTTGGAGAAATGCATCTTCCAAAAACAGCAGGATTATGCCCTCCAGGGGATGCAAAATACGTGGGACTCGACTCGGTCCAGGCAAAGGTCCGACTGTCAGGGAACCAAAAATTAGAAAAGGCAAGTTTGGGTTTGGGGCTCAGAGGGGGCAACTTCAACTTCAAAAAACAAACTGGTGAACAGAAAATCAATCTGGTACTCTGCAGCGAAAAAAATCCAGATGTGGTGAATTATCTTTTGGGGTGGGGCAAGTCCCCGTCAATGTTACCATGAAAAGGCTGGAGCGCCTTCGACACGTATCCACGAACGCAGACACCCAGAGCACAGATGTCGTGTTCTCTGGCCTGGAGCCGTGTGTGTGAAAAATCCATTGGTCCTTCTGTAGTTGCACCTCAACAAGACTTTGGGAACAAGAAGCCTGCACTTCGTTTCATTGCCGAAAGACGTCTTGCTAGTTTCGACGCACACAACATTCCGACACAGGGCGCGGGATCCTGAGCCACATGGGAGGGATCTGGACCTCAGGCGCAAGAGCCCGATTCCAACTAAGGAAAACAAAACAAACACATTCAGCGTGGCAAATTGGACTGTTGTGAGCCTCGAGATGTACTCTTGTGGAAGATGGCATTTTGTTCTTTTTTCGGGCTTTTTTGAACCTGGCTCTTCTATCCACACCTGGAAAAGTCAGGGGAGCTGAACCTTGTCCACCTGCCCCTGTGAAGGTTTAGGAACCTAGGTTTCTCAAATGCACGGGGTCTCTGTTGGTCAGCGGACGTCGACGCCCCTGGGGATGAGCGAACCTGGATCTCCTGGATGCGGGGCTTGCACGAGGCCACACAAGGGTTGCATGATCGGCATCAAAACTTGCGTGAATGAAACCCGCGATTCTTTCTGCATAATTGATGACCGGCCAGAACCCTGGAGACTCGGAGCTCCACCGTGAACAGAACTTCGCACACGCAGAATGTTTGGGATAATACGCGGTTTGTGCAAACAAATTCTCGTTGAGCCAGACTTGAGTATTTCACTGAAAACCTGTTGGAATGTGGTCGCTATGCAGAGGTAGTTGCTGGATTTGGTCAAGGGACGCCCTGTTCTTGGGGGGGTTTCAGAGTGTGCACGGTTTGGGGGAGTCTGCCGATCGACCTGGATTCCCTTTCATCGTCTTAGTTGAGGAACGGCAGGCAGTATGACAGTGCTGTCATGTTCCCTGTCACACGACGAGGTCGCCCCAAGGCCTCTCGTCTCGGATGCGACGTTCAGATGCCACAACAGATACACATGTGATTCTCAGCTTTGATCCACAAGGAAGATCGCTCGCAGTCACACCGCAATGATGCAACGTGGATTGCGACCTGTTCTGGATATTGAATCTACATGTACTGAACTGCATCGTTCTGGTACCGACCTCGTGTTAATGTCCGAAGCTCGTGCACGGTTTCCGGAACAAGTGGAAATGACTGACTGCGCGTGACACATTCTGAAGATCAGATTGAGGATACAACAGAGAGACGTGATATCCAGACACATGGCCATGTAGCTTTTGTGTTTTGGCGTACTCTGTCACAAAATCAAGGGTCCGATGTTGAAAATTTATAAATACTCCAAGCTTGAAGTCCCTGATGAGTGTGTCCAGGCGTGATTCTGTGATTGCTCCCACTGGGACGTCAACGAGCCACGGAGGCCTCGCAGGACCACGGATTGTCTCGCTTAATCTGCCTATTAACCGACCACAATGAACATGTTTGGTTGTTCCAGGGATGAGACAGAGAAAATCCCCATTAATTGCGAGGATGCAATTGAGGAGTTTTCAAAAACGAAGCTTCTTGGACCCTGTGTTTTGCGGACAATCCTGTTCGGACTCCAGTGAGAGTGTGAGACAGGAGCGAGATCTCAGGTAGGACCCGACCCGACTGCGACACTTCTGCTGATCACACACGGTCTCGCTTCATCCGGACTCGACGTTTGCACGAAAATCTGGCCGATCAAGCTTCGGATTTGACAGGCATTTTGCCTTTTTGTTTTGAAGAACAAAGAGCGCTAAAAAAGCAGAATACGCTAAAATCAGAACTCATCGAGTCAAGATTGAACGTGATCAAGTGATTTGCACATCAGACAACAAAACAGGATTTACATCTGTGTGACGGGGCGGGGGGTTGACGCTGGATCTTCCGCTGCAAAAAACGCCGGTGAATCTGGGAATCTCAATGTGGATTGCGTTTGCATACGAACACAGTGAAACGTGAAAGAGAGTTGGGTGAGGCTTGTACAAGATATTCAATTCCTTGATCGTTCACCACACAGCAATAAGAACAACTTTTCTCTCATTGCCACTGCAGCCAGGGAGAGTTGTACTGCAGGTCCTGATCCATGGTGTGTGACAACGCGCGGAATCTGTGCGTCGCCACGGCGTCCCTGGGCGCGGCGGCCGTGGTCGTGGGTGCCGTCTGGGTCTACATCTACTGCTGCTGGCTGAAGCGTTCTGCGGCCGGGGTATTGGACCCCTCCGATCTGCAGTAAGTATGTACCCGCTCTGGACGGAGGGCCAGCAGGGCACGGAACCCATCGCAACGGTGTTAGAGGTTCAGCCCGACGGGCGCTGGAGCCCAAGCGAACTGTAGTGTTCCGTTTGCACTGAGCCCCATGGTGCACCACACATCTGATCGTGGGAGCTGCAACCCTTATCAGTCTGCAGAGCCTGTTGGAAGGTCTCAGTGCGGTGTGTTTGTGGCCATTGCAATGTATGCGGTGCTCGAAATGGGTGTGTAGGATGAGGTGCCGTGGCCGTTGTCAGTGACACACACGCGCGTACACACACACACAGACACACACACGCACACGGTGCAGATGATGAAGAATCCTGGACCCCTCACACCTGTGACATGCACGAGGTGATCTGTGCAGAGAGAGGCTGAGGTCTGCTCTTCTGCTCCGTCACACACAAATGAATGATTCTGCCGTCTTCAATTCGTCACAGCAAATGAGGCAGCGGAGGACGAAGCTCTCCGTCAGCCCTTTTGGCCCTGAATCCGCCGAGGTCCTAGCTGGACCGGATCATGGAACGTCAACTCTTGCTTCAAACAACATACGAAAAGCCCAGATGCGACGAAGGCTCAAAAGAGGGGAG
>JAAUXT010149728.1_pt1 | contig 31038 bp, 16 predicted proteins | sample 7278171 | NCBI WGS metagenome assembly JAAUXT01 (sample SAMN14350112, study PRJNA611818) | marine sediment metagenome | isolation source: surface marine sediment (1.8m) | place: French Polynesia: Moorea | collected 2018-08
AATCAACAAAAGAACAATACCAATAAATCAATATCATTCAATAAATGTCTTCAATGTACAAAAATTGTTCCAAACTTGGAACAAAAATTCAACTCATGCGACCCAACTGCAACGGTCTCTTTTGAAGACCCCCTCGTACTCCCGCGTGTTGCCCAGTGTGGTGGTGGTCTTCGTGTGTTCTGATTTGCCTTTCCTTGAAACAGACAAGAAGAAATTGAACAGTTTGCAAAAGCCAGGAATTTAGAGCTTCATGGCAACAAGTTTCCAGTACAGAAGAGAGGTGAAGGGCACTTTAACTTCGCCTGCCTTTCAAATCGAACCAGACACAGATCGCAAAAAAGGATCAGGTCCCGACACTTTGTGGGATTATTTCACACCTCTTGTCTCTTGTCTTGACTTGACAATTAACTGTTCATTTGTTTTTCGTCTTCGTGTGGAAACACTGGAAAACCAATTTAGCTGCTCTGGTGTCTTGAACTGGACCCTTCACCTTTCGCAGTTCAGAGTCAAGAACCTTCATCGAGACATGTCCCACAGACCAGTCGTTCTCTTGCCTCTCCTTCTCGTGTATCTCCAGGCGTGTGTTTCGTCGAGAAGAACTGCAATAAAAAAACCTACTTCACTGCTGACAAATCTAAGTCAATTGATTTGTGGCAGACAAAAGTGGAAACAGAAGAGGTAATTTAGATATCGACATTCTGTGCTGGTTGCCCCGCTGGGATTCGTGAAGTCCTCAGCGTTAGCTACATGTACACTCGTGACAGAACCCTGCGAACAAACCAGATCACTTACCATTGCTGGGCTCGTGTGTCTGCCTTGTGATGCCCCTGGTAGATAGATGTTTTGCACGACGCTCAGTATTTGTTGGCTTCCCCAGAAACCGTGGGTTGCTTTACTGGTCAAGATACGACTGCTTGGCTGACCTCCTGGGCAATTTCTTCTGAAAGCAGCTTGTTAGACACGTGAAATATTGCAGTGAACATGGACGAAAGTGTAGACGCGAGCAGATCTTAGAGATGGGATGAAGATAAATAGCCCTGCAGGAGAGAATCTTGTGGATTAGCATTGTGAACCTATTCCATTCACAGCCGCATTGCTGATGTCTCAAACCCAAATAAGATTACGCTTTCCATACTGCGGGGTCTAATCACTTACACAACTTTCCCAACAGCATTTGCATCTCATTTGTTGCAGCACTCCCTCGGGAATTCTGCTCTGTTCAGGGCTGAGAGTGAGGATTTTAGGGATCTGCAATCTATCCGGGACAGCCAGTTTCCCTTTCCCAGTTTCTCAAATCTCCAACATCACTTGCAACGACTGCAACATGACAACGGACAACAAAAGGCCACGAACAGAGCAACACTTGACCTGTACTTCTTTTGAATTGTTGTACGAGTACACAGCGGTCTGCAAGGTCAACGACTCGTTTCGTATGACGTGTTGGCAGTATTCTCGTAAAACCTGAGAAGGAATGGGTTTAGTGAAAATCAATGCTGAAATGTCCAGCGATATTCTCTCGCAAATCCCTGCTGAAACTTAAACCTACCAGATCCCTGCTCAAGTAAGTGGCCTTTTATTGGATTCTCTCCGCCCAGGTCGTTTTCCAACTGATGTCAACCTTTTCACTCTGTTGTGTGTTTTTGAGTTTAATTTGATGCCAAAGCATGGTTCTTCATCCAACGAAGTCACAGTGTGCTCGGCTTGCAGAAGCACATGTTGATATCAAGAAAGAGGGGACGAAATTGGCAAGTTGCACGGACTCAAGGCTTTGAAGACAGCTGCATCAGTCTGGGGCATGTCGAGTTGGTTTTGTCTAAATGATGTAAGACCAGGTTTCCTTGACCAATGAAGCTCGTAAGCGTTGAGGCTGTTTCATGTGTCGTCATCAAACCCGCGAACAAGCCGCCAGAATCACACGAAATCTAGGAGAGGAGAAGAGGTTCCAGACGAGGTTCCACACTCAAAAGAAAATCTTGGGGCGCTATTTGACTTGTGTGTCACATCACTTTTGGTCGTTGATGCAGAGCTGATTTCATCATTCGCATTGATGCAGTCTCTTGTCTTGGATTGAAAACCCATTGATGTTGAAGAACACAGCATTCTCTACCTTGCTCCTTCGGTACGAAACAATGTTTCTCCAGGCGATGCAATCTCTGTCTCGGGCCTTCGTCTGTACCGTGCAGCTGCAGACTTTGTGGTGTTACTCTCACTGTCTCTGGTCTCAGACTAATGCATTATGAATTGTTAAGGGAACAAAGATCATGAATTACAAATGGCTAAATCCGTATTTGCCAAGTGTTGTGCTCCAGCATGGACACACCGCAGAAAACCACTCACTGACAGCAATCTGACAAAGGATGTCTGAACAGCAACTCAAAATTCAACGTGGGCAAGGTTGGGTGTTTCTTGGTCTGTCTTGGAAGAAGAAAATTGCATTTTGCTTGCATGCGTGTGAGGCTTGTGTTTCGTGTCTGAAACATGAGCCACCTTCTGAAACACACACACACCCGGACCACATTCTTCATGCCTTGGTCTCGCGCAACCAGTCCATTTCTGCTCACAATTCGATTACGGGTCTGTGTGTTTCCTTCCTTGCTCAAAGCAAACCGGAATATCTTTATTTGTTTGCACTTGAGGAGCAGCGCCCAGCTGCAGGCCGGCACCGCAGCAAAGCCGCACTCATTTATCAAATATGACTCGAACCAGAAAAGCTCATAGCAGCCGAAAAGAAACCAAAACACTAAAATAGGTTGTGTACATATTTCAAGATGTGGTTTTGTCAAAGGAAAACGAGAGGAAAATTGTTTTTATGGGTAGAGGCAGGGTCTTCCCAGCAGGCAAGATTTGCATCCTTCCGGAAATGTCTGAGCAAATATTTATTGCAAGTTTCATTTGGCAAGGAGCCTGCACACATTTCCCTCCTCAAGATCGTTATGGCTGAAATATTTCTCTCATAATCATCACCGATAGAATTGATTTCTTCAGATCTCCCCATTCCACAGCCGCAATGCCCCATACATCAAGGTACATTATTCAAATTTACTCGCCATAAAGTCTCATATTTTTTCATTCAGGTTTCTATAATGTTGATTGGTGTATCCTGTCATGTATTATTGGGACGATGTGTTCCTCCAAAGCGTGATTCGGACTGGAGCTGTCACTTGTTAATTTTCAACTGTTTTGTTTCGTGTTGGATAACAACGTTGGGGTTTTATTCATCGTTTATTGTATTTACAGTGGAGACTACAAAAATATACACTCGTTTATTGTCGGTAAACCCTTAAAATTGATTGCATTCGATAATCATTTCATACTGCACGTTTGGTACAAACCCAAACTGGATTACCCATCAAGAACACGCATTCAGGTTCCAAACTGAGCGTTGAACACAAAGCTTCCGTGAAACACTCGCTGAGCCGGCCCAAAACATCGAAGCCGATTCAGACCAGTGGTTACGCCTCTTGGTGCAAAAGACAAATTCCTGTGATCTTTGTTCTGTGGTCTCGCATTGAGATCGAAAGCAGAAATCTGTATGGCGAAGCTTGATTTGTTCGGTGAAGCCTGAATCGTTTTGCTAAAGAAACGTCGTTTGCCCGCACCATCGGCACCAAGAGCTACGCTGTGTGTCAGATCCCATTTTTCAAATGCATGACTGCTTCCACTGTATGACCATGTTGTCTGGCTCCGACGGACCTAGCGCCTCCGCTTCGTGTTTATTTAAGGCCAGCATTGTTCCTCGACGCTCCACCATTTGTCCAAATCCCAGTGAACTTTTTCGGGTAACTTATCGTTGTGCAGAGCCTCACATAAAGAACACCAGTAGCTGCTTTTGCTCGGGAGATAATTGATTTCGGACGAAGCGGTTCCTTGATGTTGCCATCTGAAATATTCATTGTACAATTTGTTGTTTTTATAGAGGAGCTTGAGGTATCTGGCGAGATCTTTGGCGGACGGAAAGTCGTCTACGTGGATGAAGGAGTGAGGCGGAGCAACGCTTTCGTATTCGTCTTTGTCTGCTCCCATCACGACGGGCAGAATGTTGTGTTCCAAGGCGTTGTACCAGAATTTCTCACTGATGTACTCGCGACAATTGCTGTTCTCGAAGGCAATGTAGAACTTGTATTTTTGCTTCAACATGTCCAAGCAACTCTCTCTGTCGTGGCATTTGAAGTTTCCGCAGAAACCGTAAATATCAATCATCATATTTTTCTGCAATGCATCGACGTATTCCTGTCGGTTGTTCTTGGCTTTGCAATTGGTGACGAACCAGGCGCCGAGTCTGCTTTTCGTGGCGAGTCTCGCGTTATTGCTCCTGGTGACTCTGCGAGACGCACCGTAGGCGACGGAGGCGTTGCGCTCAAAGTCGCCTTTGTGAAATTCACGGTACTTCCCGTAGGGAGAAGGAATATCGGACTCGGAACTGTAGGTGCTCGTCCAATTAAAGACACCATTGAACTTGGTGAGATTGGTTTCGGTGTGATGTGGAGATTCCAAATTGTAAAATATCCATCGCTGTTGCCTGGAGCGCCGGCGCGGTAATTGTGAGGGATCGCTGATGTCCCTGATGTGAACCAGAATCGCGTGCGCCGCATTCGCCGCTGCTTTGTCGTCCGTGATGGAGCAGCGCTGCTCCGAGCAGCCCAGGTCCTCAAAAATATGCCTGCCCTGTGGCACTCCCCAAGACCTTCCGTAAAACTTGGTCCATCTGAGAATGACTTTGACCCCAGGTTCACTTCCTGTCGTCTCGGTCGTTTTCTTTCCCGTGCTTTGATCTGTGGCACTCGGACTGTCCGTCAGTTGCGTGTCTCTGGATATTAGTCTCAATTTGGTTCCATTAGCCACAACGCACCTATGCGGGCCCCCCAGTCCGGTTTTATTATCACCACCAATAGATTGGTTAACAGCCTGCGTAGTCGTAGTGCCATGCTCTCTGGCCTGGGTTCTACTTTTCCTCGCCGTGTCATTTACACTGTATTTTATGCGCCTACTTAGAGAGGCGTCCTCCTCCAGATTAGGCACAGTCCCGCCCAAGAAAAGTAGTGTCGTTAGAATGGTGGTCCAGATGATGGTGCTGACGGTTAACCAGCCCAAGTTGCGGATGCACTTTGTGCCTTGCATGCTCGTCGCTTTCGTGTCAGAAGACTGTAATTGATGTTCGGCTCCTTTTACCGTTTTGAGATGGTCGTCCTTGTCGCTTTATAATGATCCGGCAGACACTGAGTTGGCGCTCTAATCAAGGTTCCTTCCAGCACGAACATGGTCGTCAGTTCTTTGTCCACGCAGTGCTTGCAATGTATGCGAAAGCGGAAAGGAAATTGGAACTTATAAGCACTGAGAGTTGCCTTAACAAGCTGTCCGCTTTTTCATGTCAGCTTCTTTTGGTGTGGAATCGAATGAGGCTGCGGCTCCTACGTGCTTCGCTTGGCGTGGAATTGAGCTAATCGGCGATCGAGACAATCTCGTTGTTCACTTGTGACACGCAGGCCGAGGCTAATGACCGCTGCTCCACGCCATTACCTGGAGTGAATGGAAAACGAAGATGTCGTTACAGGACGCACATACAAATGTCATCATTTTGCCTGAAATGTAAAACTACGCTTTGCATTTCGCAAGTGTCTTCGCCCTTGCTGTCACCGTGGAAAAAGACGAAACAGAAGAGACACTCATCGCAGTCGTCACGCGTACAAGAGGGGATCGTGATTGTGCGTTTGACTTCATCAAACATGGAGACTTGCACTCGGCTGCCGCTGAGATGCACCACGACACCGCCGCCTGGTTTGTCAGATGTTTTGACGTGTCTCGTGGGTCCGCCGGACTGTCCGGTAGACGCAGGTTCCAGCGGACTCAGAAATCATGCCAAGCAAGCTGATGTGTTTTGTCAGCAAAGCCGACCCTGGACGGCGATTTGGCACCAACGATGACTTCGGCTGCATGGAGTTTCGTCAGACTCTGTGCACAACTACAACAACTCTTCGCTGACTCGCATGAATAGAGCAACCAACAGTACGAGGCTTGTCCCGTAATGTTCCAACACGTCGAGGTCGTGAAACTCGTGCGTGTGCGAAAGCCAGACAACTGGGAAACATGCCTTTCAGAGAATTGACCCACTCATTTTGGTGTTTTCGTACAAACAGGACCACTCCCGTATTGCTGTCCGTCAGCACTAGAGTGTGGGCTGTGCAGAAGCACCACCGAACTGCTAGTCAGACACAGTAACTTTTCAACGTGGCAATCCCTGCATTTATATGCACTGCGGGAATCAGCTTGGGGTCAGAGACTGCTTTGCAGGTTTGCCATTTGCATTGGAGATTGATATGCAAATCCCTGTTCATCTACACTGAGGCATTCCATATTTGTTACCTCTGCAATCAGCTTTCAGGAATTACGTCTCATTAGCCCCAAATATAATACAGAGCTGATAAATATGTCTCCGCGTGGTTTGACATCTAATGGGAAAAACTGCAATTTGATGGCGGCTTACAAGAAGTGATCCTATCTGTGGACTGGCAGGCAGGAATCGTCGGGCAGAACCGACTGAAGTGTATTTCCATTGCGCCTCGGGCTGTGATTTGTCTCCCCATTACTTGTCATATTGATGCCATTCTTGGTTGCTCAAGAACCCAAGAAGCTTCAGACACGTACTCACATCACACTGCTGTGTGGGTTTGGAGAAGATGACTGCAAGTCTGAAGGCGTGTTGTTTTCATGACACTTGGCGCTCATTCGAGTTCGCAAGTGCCTGTATGATTGCACTGTCAATTCAGATTGTGCAGGCAATCAATCCGGTAATCAACTTCTTCCGACGCTTGCCAAACCCATAATGAACACAGAAAATTGTGTTGTATTACACTGTATTGGAATTGGGGGGGGGGGGTGAATCAAGAGCAGTGCATGTGTCTGAGGTTGTCAGAACAACGTCAACGTCACACTCAACTGCCACGGTGCCTTTTATTGTGTCTGGAAGCGAAGGCAAACAGCGAAATTTGGGCCCAAATTACACACGCAATGTAGACGTTGACGTACATGGACATTATACAATTTTTACTTTGACTCCCGACTTCTTGTGCGAACTGCAGCAATACGATGAAGCCCGCATGTTCCGATGGGTGAATTTTGCTTCTCCCCAGAATCAAGCTGGTGCTGAATGTATGTGACAGATGAAAATCTTTGTGCCAGCCGAACAATCATTACATGCTCGACAGCACCAATAAAGTTGCTACGTAAACGGCTTTTATGTGACAAGAAGCCAAGCCAAGATGAAATTTCCTCTTGTTCCTGGGGTTTTATAGACAGAAGCTGTTGACTGATGTCGTTTTGACGCATAGCACATGGATGGTGTTTGGATTGGGGGGGGGACGTTTTCATTGGCGAGTCAGAGCACAACATCCGTTGGTGTACTGTTGTGTTCAGCACACTGAACCAGAATTGGTTTCACATCGGTGTTGAGTGTGGAGACATCTTGGAGGAAACAGGAAAATACAGTTTCATCTGAGGACGGGGGGTGGGGGGGGCAGGGTACTGACGAGTGACAGTGACTTTTATGTGACGAACAGGAGTGCTGAAAGTGTAAACTGAGCAAGGTGAAGTCTTGCATTCTTACACCGCCTGGAAGAGTAATGGAATTAATCTGCGTGATATATTACAAGCTGAAATTACATGGGCCTTCCCCTGGCCCCGCGATACAATAAATTGCATCGCATAATACACCTTTCAAACAAAATGTTCCACGCTTTGTTCGGAAAGAAAGACCATGTGGAATCTGGAATGCAGCATTGAGTCTCGGAAAGAGTGTCCAACATCATTTACCACGTGCTCCGGAAGTTCACTTTGCACGACAAACTTGATTTTGTTTGAAACTTTTGGCACCTATGGTGTTTGACGCAGCATTTCCACTCAAAGTTTGCCGGTTCCTTTTTGCATGTCAAACACCCTTTCTAGGTTTTTCTCCTCTCGCACAACCCTTCCACCTTTGAGCAACTCCACTTCCGTTCAACCTCAGACGAACCTCCTCTTGGAGCCCCATCTTGAAAACGCTCTTGTCTCTGAGACACCATCGTTCAGTGCAAACGTCCACATTTTTGAAATGTTTGATGATGAGTCAATTTGGTCCTAAATTGGGGGAAAGGAACAGGCGTGGACCAATCCAGCCGACCATGTGAATCGCGCAGGAACCATGAATGTATTCAGAGTCAGACAAGAGTGTGTCGCGATGTTCTTCCGTGACAGCTTCGGCAGAGTAGTTTGTACACGGTGGATACTCTTAGCTACAACCTTAAACACACACAACAAAACAGCATTTTCATCCCAGCGCTGAAGCTTAAATTGGTGTCGGGAGAGCCATAGGGTCTGTCTGGATTGTAAATCTTTCGGTGGTCATCATGGTCTGGTGGCCATCGGAAAGCTGGATTCCACCGAGGAACTAACGGGGAATCATCACAATTTGTCAAGTGAGCAGCAGAATGTGCTGTGGCGAACACGATGTTCCTTGCCACCAGATCACAATGTTTATGCAGTGCGGATTCACCACGGACGTAAATTCTGGGAGTGAGTAAGAGGAAACAGGACTGATCAGCAGACGTCTGCATTAGGCCGACGAGGAGAGTCACTCAGAGAAGCTGCGAAACTGATTGAAATAGACGGCTTTCCTTGAACCTAATGTTCTTCCCAAAGTCCGTAAACATGTCAGGCAATGGAAATTCAGCAGTCAACAGTATGAAGAGCAGATCGACACAAGATAAGCAAAGGCACCGCCAATACATCCACACGTTGTCTGACCCTCTCGGTCATTGATTGCGGGTATTTTTGACATCGACTGTGGCAGAAGGAGAAAGGAATAGAACCCTTGTGAACCATTTGAAGCGAAATGTTGTGCCTTGGGGTTTCTGGCAGCACCGCGTACATCTTTCAAATCAAGAAGCAAACTTTTCATGTGAGAGTTGAGCCTTCAACTTCCAAAGACGTTCCTCTTTTTATCTTTTGGAAATGTCTCTTGCACAAAATGTTGGATGCTGCCACGATGTGTCTTTGAGAAGTCGATCATACTTCTGACGCCTCTTGAGTGATTGTGGATAAAGTGGGAATTAAAACAGACAGGGATTATTACCAGAGAGAAGCTGAAATCAAACAAGCCAAACGAGCAGAGTGACAGCAGCAAAATTCACTTGCATGATTTCCTGAGAAGCCACCCATTAAAGTCTGTTTCAGTTTCCTGTTCCTGAACTGCGGAACTGGTGAAGAGCACCTTGAAGACTGCCAAGATGGTGTAGCTATTTGAACGGCATTTAATAGATACGAGCACGTATGATCGAGTAGTTTCAGAGTTCATGAATAAGTTTCTGGACTGGACACATTTGAGGAGCTTGAAGAACCGTCCCAAAACCAGGACCTTCAGCGAGGCATATTTTCAATCGGTGTCCCAGATCGCTGATGCCCGTTCAGCACAAAGTTTTATTCACTCCAATAAAAACATGGCAGACTGGTTCAGTAGAGTGGCTGGGGGCGATCTCGGCTGGTGTCTGACGGCACAAATGGGTGTTGTGTCGTTGAGCGTCAACTTCAACAACGTATGAAGCAAGAACAACTTGTGCATGCAATGCAGAATCAGGGAGTGAATCGCTTTGAGGGAGGGGGTCGAGAGCCTTGGCCGCCGGATCCAGCAGATCTCTGGTGTGTTGTGGTCCCCGTGATCAGGGCACCGCACAGATACTCTGATCAAAGTTCTTGATATGTGGGTTGTTCGTAGCATATGAACGATACGTTCTTCACAGGAATATGAAGAAGGCAGGTACCTCAAACAACAACAATAATACATCAGAGAGGAGAGTTTTGATGATTTATGCGTGCCCCGTGAATGTCTTCGGTTTTGCATGTCGTCACGAAATCAGTCAGTCGGGTTTCCCATCTTCGTCCACAGAAGGTGACACAAAATGCCAAAACACCAATTGGTTCTGACATTCTGATCTCTCGGGCACGGTTGCTCGTGCAGCAAGGAACACACAAACACAAACACAAACACACACACACACACACACACACACACACACACACACAGAAATTATTTCCTCGCACGAACGCACGAAGAAGGTCCCACTGCGCAAGAAGTTGAATGCAAATTTTCCCACTCGTCTGCAATAAATTTGAACACCCAAACACCCAGAATCAACACACGAATGGTGGAGGTGTGAGTGAAAAGACGAATCCGGAGATTCGACGTGAGTGCAATTCCTCGATGCCTCGAAGGCAAAGCAGATTTACTCACCTGAATGGGTCTGGAAAATGGACACAAATATTCCAACAAGAGTAATTCTCGAGTATTTGCTGAGTTCCAACCAAACGTCCAGACAAATTGACCAAATTTGGGGGACTATAGCAGTTGACGCGTGCTGTTGTGACTTGGGCTTACTGCTCGACTGATGAAGTGCTCGCTATGACGGGAGCTCCGCACAGATGAAACTCCCTCCTCCACCGCTTTTCAGACGGGCAGAAGCTGCACGGGGAACGACGCTGGTCCTCAGCACGCAGCTCACGATGCGTTACCTTGCAGTAACACTGTTTGCCTTGTACTCAGTCAATAGGGCTCAACGTCAGATCATCTCTCAAGCCCTTTCTGTATTCTTCATCTCCTTTTCCAGACTGTTGGTCGTTTAATATTCAAGAAATGAAACAACACACACGCCCGTCACCACGCAACAACGAACGAACTTTCATCAGAGCTGTGTGTCAGCAGAGGACCACTTAAAGACTGGTGACTTCCGGAAGTCGAAGTACCTGTCAAATGTTTCATTCTATTTTGTTTCTTCAGATTTGTTTAGGCTCTGAAAAATAAGCACATGGCAAATGCTTGAGAAACTTTTCAGAGGAAAATAATCTCATGAGCTGAGGACACAAGCTGTGATGCACAAAGGGCACTGCGTTGAGAATACAATAGCATCTTGATTTCATGTCGACGAGAACATGAAATCCCAGCCAGCCATGGTCAAAATTTTGATTGAGAAGCAAGGCATCAAAGACAATGTTTGTTGTCCCCTTTGCTTTGTCATGAACACTTTTCACTGTCTTTTATTGTCAGCAGGGAAAAACTCTTGCTCTCTAATTGACATAGTGTAGTGAAGAAGCCAAGATGGAGCACACAGAAGAAACTTGTGCGTTTCACACAAACTTGTAACTTCTGCTGCACTTCAAGCCAAACGTAGTTTTGTGGTGTTAATTGACACCGCTTCCTTTCTTGTGACTTTTTGAGCATTTTTCTCACACGAGCAAATGTGATGTGGGTGCAGCAGGAGTACATCACTTGAGCATGTCGATGAATCAAGCGTTGAAGCTGAATAATTTATCACCAATGGTCCTAAAATAACCTCAATGAGTGGCTTGTTTCCATTTTGAGACATTTTGGACTCTTCATTTATGATAAATGCTCTCGCTTGCAACACCATAATCAAAGATCGTCGATCCTTTGACACCGCCCCTGCTCATTTTCATATTTTCAAAAACATCAAGAGAGACGTTTGCAAGTGTTGTGTTGCTTTGAAGCAATCTCCCCACTTGGTCAATGTTTTTCTTTCAGGCCTTCTATTCGTTGAGCAATTTCCAAAATTTTTAAAGCACTTTTTTCATTTCCTGTTCGTGATCTCTCAGAACTTCACACGCTGGGCCACCCAATCCAAGAAGACAATCGTTCGTCTTCGTGGAATCAAATGCTTTGTGAGTGGCTTGAAGATTCTTGAAAATGGTTTTTGTGAGTATGAGCAAAAGCAACTCGAAGCAATTCTGCAGCCAGAAAGAAAAGAAGCCAGGCTTTCCAGACAAACCAAGTCAATGCATCACTTTCACACTTCTCTCCAATGGAGACCTTTTGGGATGTTTTTTCCGCTGCAATCATTTGGCAACACAGGAATGCGACTTAGGTCCCAGAGCTGCGTGAAGAGCCTTTTCAGTTCGCGCGGAGAGAGACAAGTACTGATGATTTTTACACGTGTAACCTCGCTAATTTAGCTGCAGTCCTGTCAAGCAAGAATCTCTAGTGCTGCAAAGGCTTTTAAATTTGGGGAGGATATCCATTTACTGTTGAGAGCTGAGCACTTTGAAGGCTTTTTATTTAACACAGCGCTAAAAACCGAACTCACTTAGCCTCCAGAAGGGATTCAACGGAGAAAGCCTCTGGGTGCTGGAAACCGCCTCTGATTTCAAGCAATCTTGCTCAATGGCAGACTGAATGGAAAGAAGAGAAGCAGAGTTGGTCCTTCTCGGGAATGAAGAGAAGGGTTGATGTCTTAAATTGTCAATATTCTGACGTTAAATTCCAAAACGAATAAGGCTCGTGTACACCCATATCTTATCACACGAGATTCTCGCAGACCTGTTGAGGTTCCGGCCAAAATCTGGTTGCTGCAGCAGAAAATTTTCGACACTTGCGCAACCATCTCTCGGTGAACCAACTTTTGCTCAAGATATGGGATATTTTCTGTCCGTGCACGTGTTGTGGAACATCAGTCGCTGCCCTGTTGTATTCCACTTCTTGCCATCTGTCGTTGTTCCAGTTCTGATTTGAACGTGTTTTGCGTTGTCAAGAGTGAAAAGCAATAAAGAACATCCAAACAGATCCTCCCACAAACCACGAAATTCGTTTCCTTGGTGGTTTGACATATTGATCACTGGAGAGGTTGTGATGCTTGCCAGTTACATCTGTGCTTCACTGCCTCACAACGACAACGTGTTGGTTAAGATTCTCTAGCCGATGCAGCAAAAATTATGGGAGGCCAACCCATGGAGACCTACTCAGTCAACAGAAACATTTCTTGCCTTTTCCCTTTGTTCAGACTCCAAGCAGAATGTGCAAAGAAACAGGGATCACAATTCGACTCCCAGGCCATCTTGTTGAAGACCACATTTCAACGCTCCGCCGAACCCACGCTGTGGCCACAAGATATCCGGACGACTCAAACGGTATCTTCCGTCAAGTGCCAAGAGGCTCGTAAAGCTTAATTTGCACCGAGAAGTATATTTATGTCATAAAGCCTGATTAAACAGGACAGCTGGGTGTGTGGATAAGGCACCGAATAAATCATGTGCCCTGCAGATACAATCCCTAATGGGAGTTGCCTTTTCACAGACGAGAGGTCCGTACTAATCTGGCTTTTCCTCCTTGAGAAAGCTGTGTGTGCAGAGCAATTTAACACATGTTAAATGCCAGTGAAAGGTCGGATCAAGACTTGAGGCCAGTTTCTAATTCCCTCTGTGATGGGGGATGATGAAGTCTCGTTGAAACTCATATTCGCATTAATATTGGAGAATTTTATATTGACAAGAAAATAACAAGCAGACAATCAGCAATGCCCGTTGCTTGGTTGTATGATTCTGTGTCACCAACACTCGAGGGTTGGACGGCAATCTTTCACTGAAAAACAAACATTTCAGCAATAATCCTGCAAAATTCCTTTGGTACACAACAACACATTCAACTTTTTATGAACTTGCGCTTCTTCTTCGGACCGGTCAGCTGCGCGTGCCCGACCCAAACAAAGGTTTGTTGCGTTGTGGTCATTCGTGTTCGTCTTCTGCCAAGAGACATGAATCAAGATCAAGGATCTTTGGAAGAAAACCTTCTTCCGGAGAGCTGAATAAGTAGACCGTGTTGCTGGAGGATGATTTGATTCTTGGAGTGCTCGAGATGTGGCCACATTCCCATTGTTTGGCCTTGATCTTCTTGTGTTTGTTCTTCCTTCCATCCACATTTGACTACTCTATCAGTCAGTTTGTATGTCTTTGAAATGTTTCTTGACTTTTGTTTACTTTGACAAAGAAAAGAGCTTGGAACATGCTGATGTTTTGTTGTACACTGCCAAAAGTCGCCTGCAGAGCGTTATCAGGGGCTCCAAAGTGTTCGCAGGCTACAGGAGAACATCCAGAGAACTCTAAAGCACAGCACCTTGCATTCTTGTCACGCATAAAATTGGTTTGTACGTCATATGGGCAGAAAATAGATTTGAGTAAAGTTTGGGCTTCAGACTCTGGATGCTGTGGAAGTTGAATTCTCAGAAATCATAAGACTTTCCAGATGACTCGTAAATTTGTCTGAAGGGAATCGGAAACTCCAGCAAACATGCACAGGAGGTCGATATTTATCGCAACACAACCATCAGAGGATAATATTTTCTGATAAACTGCACTCCTTTTCAGCTGTGATCGAATGCAGATATCCATAAAACGCAAGCACAGCCTGATTCGTCATAAAAGGCGCTTTTCGTGGTGTATGAGGGGTGTCCACACTTTTCCTGGCCCGGATGAACAGCCGTGGAAACGAATGATCTGTGGCGTGCACCAGTGTAAAGAGCTCCAAAACCAGACACAACCAAGAATGAGCCTGCAAAAGTGCAGATTGACAGTTGGGTACGTGACAAAAACCACAGAAGGGCACATTTCGTGAAAATGGGCGCTGTTTTCTTTGTGTGCCACTCTTTCTTGGATTCTCCCAAGCTGAGGCAACATGCGATTCCCAACAAGCTCAGGTTCTGACTCCGAGAATGACTGAATCATGTTCCCAGAACGAAGATACTGGGATGAGCCAATCTGGGTCGTGGTCAGAACAGAACGGTGCGTTGCTGCACATTTGTGTCTGTGAAGGAGGGACTTGCATGAGCGTTGCAAGTGGAGTACCAAAGTCCACACTTCACAACATCCTCAAACGTGACCACTGCAGCACATGAGGAATCTTGGATGTTCTGCTTTGATCTTGACATGAAGCAACAATCAACCGACGGACGTCCAGTTGGCTCTTCCTGACCTCAGAAGAGCCTGAACTTCGACCAAATGTGCACTCATCATCTTCTGGGCTGTTTTTTGGGGCAATTGACAACGAGTTTGTGTCAATGCAAGGGAAGGTGCTGCCAAGAACTGGACAGAATGCTTAGGAAACTTTGCCGTTGATGCCCTCGTCACTCTGTCCATTCCCCTCACCTGGCACCATGAGAGTAGATCCACTTCCTTTTTCACCAATGGTCTGTGGCGGCATTGTTGAACCAAGTTGATCTACAACTTCAGAACATTTCCTGGACTAAGTTCCAAAGGGATATTCAGGCCTCACCAAGATGGTCCATAAGTACCGATGTAATGTGTGCTTGTCTGGCCTATACAGTGGTCAAGTAACCGCAATGTTTTTCTATTTCTGTGCGTCGGTTGCCGACAAAGATGTGGACACCTTTCGTTTTTTGGTGAACTGACACAAAGCTTTGTCAGCGTCTGTCGGCCTGCCCCATTGTCTTACGAGTATCCGTGCACCCAGATTTGACGGCACAAGAATCATCACCATTGTAGACACAGCTCGTCTCGACTGGAGTCAGTTATATGAAAGATATAGCTTTGCTGAATGAGAGCTGTCTCCGATCGCGTTGCCAGATGAAGGAAAATCAACTCCGTACTTGTAAAGAACAGGTAAACTCTCGCTGCACGGAGTCACAAGACGAGAGACGAGTGCTGTGATGTTGTTCATGGAAGGCCAAACTTGGCTCACAGTTGAGGCGCACGACTTGCTTGTTTGGCGTTCTGAGGCTTTCTATTCAAGAGCACCGTGAGACTTTTCATCATGCAGAGAAGCTGTGTAAGCAAGCTTTTGCGAGTCTCTGTGCAAGAAACCTTGGACGAGAATATCTCTTTCAAATATGTTCCCAAAGAGATGTGACGTTACTTTGTTTGCCTTGTACCACAGGATCTTTGCAGCAGAGAGAGGGATAAGCTTATCTCTGTCTGCGCAGAACGGCGACTCGCGAATTCCACATGGTTTCTCTCAGGCTCATGGTCTCCCTGGACCAATTGAACCAAATTGCCACACAGCGTCCCTGTTCATTGCTTTCAATAATTCCTCCCCGGACATTACTGCACATTAAGTGAAGCACAAATATGTGGAACGACTTCTGTTTCGTAATGCAGGGGTTGATTCTGGCTTTATCCATAATTGTATTGGCGAGCATTTGGCAGTGTGTAATGGGACATCACTGATTGCTGACAATAAACATCCAATACCTTTGTGGTACGGTGATGGATGTGATATATGATGCAAACTCAATCCACGCGTTCCAGCACCACCGAGTACCACTGGCACAGAAGACGGCTTGTTCGGATCTGCGGCTGAAATTGTCTCTGGCCATGAGATTTCCTCGGTCCGACCGGATATGGCTGTGTACAATCCGTGACTGCTTTCAACCTGGTTCCGAATGGTCCAACAGTGTCCGCTGGCTGCGAGTGAACAAAGAGCCCGATTCGCCTGCTGCTGCCGTGTGTGCAGAAAGCTTTGATCCTCTGGTCACAAAGCGCACGTGTTTTCTTATTCAATACAGGGATATGTAACCTTCCGCTTGACAGCCTTTTACTCAGTCGGGATTCAATTTCCCCGCTAAACACTGCTAAATAGCATACAAATCTGATTATTTGGCAACACAAATGGAAAAGGGATGTTGTGAGGTGGCATATAAAACACATTATACGGTCCCATCTGCGACTCGTTTCCAAAGGAAACGTTTGAGAGAAGTGTGCTCGTGGGAGCAAATTAATGTTATTTTTGGCGTTGTGAATATTCTCGCCGTCGGTTGCAGGGCGAGAGAGACTGGCAATACAGCCGCCAGGTTTGCTCTGACGGCTGTCGGGGTTGTTGCCAGGAACGTCCACCAGTAGCTCGTGCATGAGTGCTACAGGTTGTCGATCATCACAGAACTTCGTCTGGCAACGCACACAAGAGAATCCGCGCTCCGATATCTTTTGTTCTGGCGACAAAAGCGCGCGGAATCTGTATTGTCCCATCACAATTTTATTGAGGCAGTTTTGCACCTACTCAGCGCGCACTTCCTCTGCTTCCACACGAACAACGCACGGCTGTATCGCTCCGTTGGGTGTGTCACGATTCATTTGGACTCCAACCAGCCTCCCTTTGCAGTCACCCGCCACGGACCACAAAGTCTCTTCGAAAAATGTCAGTGACCTTTCTCCCGTCCCAATCCCTGTGGATGCAAAAGCAAATTTATGAGCAGATTTCACCTCAAAGATTCATGAATGCGCGAATTCCCCATGGATAACATGTATTTACAACGGAAAATCATTCCAAATGTGGGCAGAAATGTCTTTGAAAGATTTCTGGAAATTCACTTCTCAGCAATGCCTCTTTTGATCAGACGTTGCACTGACAACTCATGGCTCGGAAACTCAATACCTTTGCACAGAACTCCCTGGAGACACGAGAAAAGCAAGGAGCCTCCTGAAAATTCCTTTTCATCGGCTTCATCCTGTGGGTAAGCGTCACTGATCTGAACAACCCGACTGCTCTCGTCATTAATCTGGGTCGGAATACAAAAGTCCCACTTGTTTTCATTTGGCCCCGTAATGAATGACTTTCCAATTCAATCAACAGGCATCACCCGAGCCGGCATTTAATTTGTCGGCCAAACAGCAAGGTTATTTGATTATCTGAAAGGCTAACCAGGAAAGAATGGTGCTCACACAATGAATTTCCCGGGAACTGAGCCTTGGACGGGCAAACCCCATCGTAGCCGTTTCTGCTACGCACTAAAAGCTGGTTCAGACAAAAGCGAGGATCCAAAAACAAAGGCCAGGCGAGATCGCAGGTCAGAGCAGCAAGTGCCAGAAGCCAGTCAAACGTAAGTTGTGTGATGGGGCATGATATGGTTGGTCTGCTTTGTCTAGTTCTGAAAAGTGCTCAACGCAACAACACAGTGTTTCCAGCTTACAAAGAAAGGACTTGTCCCCTGTCAACAGTGGAGGAGCTCTCTTGAAAATACAGGTGAGAGCTAGGCAAGAGATTCCTCAGCAGCTGCAACCAAGTGAAAGACCAAGCCAGAACAGACTGACAAAATCCTTGCTGTTCACACCCGCGAGAACATCCACGAGATCCAAAGGTTGGTCAGAAAGAAGGCAAAGGAACCTTGCCCACAGAGTCCGGGTGTCTGATCTTCAATGAACTGCATGAAGCTTTCCAAACTATCAACAAAGTCTATGCCTCGCGCATCTAATACTTCTGAGAACAAGGTGAATTTCTGTCAACAGAACCTGGAGGAGTGCTTGTCCAAGAGCTCCTGAAACAAGAGGCGAATGTGATCACTAGAGATGAGACCTGGACGTACTCCTTTGAACTGGACATCAGAAAAAAGTACATGAAGAGGAGTATGGTGACAATTCTTTGACTGTGAAGCACCCATCCACTGTGAGTCCAGCAGCCTGGAGAATTGTGAGGTTATCAGGAGGTTCAAGCTTGTGGTCATGGATGCACCAGGCGCAGCATGGGTGTCAGAAAAGAACAGGTCAAAACAGCGTCGATCGACACAAAGTGTGCACTCAACCTCAAAGAGTGACATGCAGGTTGGTGGCATTGATTTCAAAACAGACCACTGATTTGTTGTTCATCATGACATATCACATGTGTGACGGGCATCTTACTGTGTTAACTCATCCAGTTAATTGGCCGGATTTAGCTCCTTGTGGTTGGTTCTTTTCTGCTTCGCAGACTGAAGATCTGTGTCTAACAGTTGGCTCCAGCTCCATGACCCAGGAATGTTCAGGTTCAACTCAGGTCGCCCTCTGGTATCTGACAGCCCCAACATGACAGCACCAAACCGCAATTTTGATTGCCTTCCCGGACATTGTTTCTCCAGCATCAAACTGTTGAAGAGTCATTACACCTGCAGCAGGGGCCTGGATCAGACACAGAATATGAACAACATCTTGTTTTTTCTTGTTTGTGTTGGTTGGCTGAGGAATGCCGCAAAGGAGCACGATGGAAATTGCAATGAAATTGTTCACTGGAATAACGACTTGAGCGACTTCAAGGAGATTTGTGGCATCTGAAGAATTTATAGAACCAATTCCCGAGGGTAGACAATGCCATTGGTTTATCCACATGATCAAAAAACAAAAAGTGCACAGAGCTGCGGTAGTCGTCTCTCTTGCAATTTGGTTGGTCCTTCTTGAAAGCACACAGCATAAACTTTCCAGGGTTCTTGCTTTGGGAAGCGGCTTCGGCAATATTTTGCGAAGGGAGAATCACTTGAACAAGGAAACTATGAACCTGCACACGAACATCATTTCTGTAATCGTGCACCAAAAAGACTCGTCCTGTTGGTGGCTGACCGTCAGACATTTATTCCAGCGCTGTCTTCGCCCCTGTGCAGGAACACACGAGGCCCGTCATTTATGAAACCGTTTTTCATCCAGTAGGACCCCAAAACCTTCATGGATTGCCCTGAAAAGTTTTGTATGCAATCTTAACTTGAATTACTTCATTTTGGAACAGCTTTCAGTCAAATTTGGTTTTCCCTATGGACTCAATGATTCAACAAAAAATAGTATCATTTTTACTTGTGACTATTGATTGTGCATTGAGTTGTACTGAATTTAGCTTGTTGACTGTTGATAGTTAACAGCTACATAAGGAAAACCAGTCAATTTTAGACTTGAAATAAACTATGAAAGTAAAATCTAAAATATTTGACAATTTGCTTGCAAGTTGATGGGTGATTGGTCTTCTGCCTGTGCAGTTTTGGTGATCATGTGTGTCATACCGGATGAAAAACGGTTTCTTAATTGACGGGCCTCGTAGTTTCTGTTCTGCTCACCAGAAACCGGAACTCTTCCAGTGAAAAGCAAACTCCATGTTGGGCCGGTCAGCCAGTGTCGCAAGGGGTCTGCACATGCAAAACACACACACACACACACACATACACACACACGAATACCCATTCATCCACTCCTGGCAAAAAGTGAACTCTTCTGCTCTTCTGTATTCTAGACACCAATTTTCAGAAACGAAGCGGGGAGCAAGATCTATCTCGGTCGCCGTGCAAAATGAACCAGCTCAACAAAAACGTCATTCTTGAAGAGCATGATTCCTGTGTGGCGAGTGGCGGTTCCGTTCAGAGTCCATTCCTTTCGGCGAGTCTTTCCCTGCAGGACGGGTCTAGTTTCCAAACGTCGTGCAAACCAGGAGGCGCTGACCTACCTGAGGCGTAAAGCTGCGAGAACATCAGAGCCCAAGCATGCAATACAGACCAACTACTCAAATGCGATACACGAAGTAATTGAAAGGCTTTACGACCTCACTCAGTGATATTTTGGAAATGTGCTAGAGACTCAAGCAGGACAGGTCCTTGGAGCAGTAATGAGGGCTGCTCAAGGCCGAAACTCACGACAGCCCAGGCAAGGCACATTACGTACAGTGGGGTCCATTCTCAGCAGAGAGTCACGAACGAGGAGCTGAAGAACCTCTTGTAAAGAGTGATTGGCTGTGAAGCAAGCTGAAGGCTGTGCCGACAGACCATGGATTCCCAAGCTGTCGAAAATGTTTTGTGCACGTTCAGAAGAAACTCTCAGGGGGACGCCTCATGGTCGTCAGGGGTCCTCTTGGCCTGTTTGATTTTTGTAAAACCCTGTTTTCAGCCAAAGTGAGATGTTTGGGGAACGAAAACATTTTGGAGAACCCAATGGGAGTGTCTGGCGATCCATTTGTGGGGTTCAATCAAGGATTACGCCAAGACTTTTCAGAAAACAATGTGGGGTCCCAGGAGACACCGAAGACAAGGCCCGTTTCGAGATTCCTTTGGAGTCTCCTGAGCTCCACTTGTGGTGTCTTCCATTCCAGGCAAGAAACTGTGTGAACCCCAGCCAGAGTTGTACAACTGGTCTCCTTCGCTGGACCAAGGCCATCCCTTTCCCCTTGGGCAGTTTTTACATCGGTGCTCAAATGAAAGCCTAAACCTTCTCCCCAACCAGTGGTTTTGACCCGTCTCCAGTTACAATCGCAAAAGTTAAGCTCGAAGTTCCATTGCCACCCCCAACCAGGCCAAGGCTATCATAGTTTCTCATCAGAATTCCTTGTTACTGCAGTGAGGAACACAACGAAAACGGAAGTGAAGTTCAGAACCGCATTGGGCAAAAAGGCGACCAGTCAAGTCGAAACATGAACACGAGCAAGTTTCCACGCAACACTGCACCGGCTTCTTGCACCAAAGACCCAAATCTCTGCTGTGGTTCTGCCCAAGTGTACACGAAGTGCATGTGGACGTATGTCCTCGACCAGTGACGGCAGCACATCACAAAATCTGGAGCTGCAGAACGACACTCGTTCTCACTCCAAGACAGACTTTGGACGTCATGCTCAGGCTTGTAGAACGTTATTGGGACTGACATGTGCAGAAAAGCACTTTCCTTTCCCGTTTTCGGCTTTCCATAAGACCTGACTGAACATTGTGCGCTGAGGCTTCTCGCAAAAGACAGGAGATCGTTCCATTAATCGGGAAATAAGTGCAGTAGATTGGATGTGTGGGTATTCGCTTTGTTGGAGGAAGTTGTTGCTCTCTTCCACCGACGAACCTCTGCGTGACTCGACGCTTCCAAGACTTCCATGATTGCGCTCTCCCCGGGTCCTTGTGAAGGATGCAGCACTTCCCACAGCTTTTCCCGCTGGTACCAGGTTCATGTTGACTCCCTTCTGCGTACTCAATTGCACATGTTTTGGACCTCAACCATTGAACGGCTTGATCAGTCACATAGCAGGCGCTTTTTCCTCAGGCCCTTCGTGAGATTTGAACACACACCGAGACATTTGACTCAAGGCCTCATTCGTCCAGACTGAGAATGAGAAATTGCGCGGGCACGCAACGTCCTGACTTGCGTGAACGAATGAAGTTGCGATGCGCCTGCTCGCGCGCACGGCGACCGCACGACGAGGAGACTCCTCACCAATAGACGTCTCCTGCCAGTGACACACAGCTTCCTTTACCCCTCTCAGCTGACGGGCCTCGGGTCTGCAGACTACGCGCCAAGAATGATACAATGGATACAATTACTTTTTGGCTTCGGAATTTTTGTCACGTTCATCACACCAGGTACGCAGAATCTTTTGTTCTCTTGGCATTCAAAACTGAAGTCACGCTGCACGAACAGAAGGAAAAGCCAGACTTCGTTCACGATTGACGCGAAAACAGCGACTTCGCGCCGGGACCAACAAATTTGTGCGAGGCTGGCTTCTGGAAACTTTTCGTGACGTGTTGAAGCGTGAAGACGCCAGCAAGGACAGAACCCAAATGTGTCACGTCAACAAGAGAGATTTGTTACGAAACCCCGAAGTTTGGCGTGAATGTGGCCACGCCCTTTTTCTTCATTCGGCAAGAAATTCAAACTGTTGGCACCAACCTGACCTTTTCAAACTTTTTGGAATTTTTTAAAGATCCACAGACCTTTGTTGGGTTTCTTGCTTTTCAGTTCTGTCTCTGACAGTGACACAGATCTATTTGCGTTTGGTCAAGGAACACAAAATTCCGAAAGTATTTTTTTTTTTTTTGCTTTTGTCCGCGTCAACGCGCCACTGAGAAACTTGGAACGTGAAAAACTCACAGATTCGGCAGCGCCATGTTGCGTGGACCGGGAGGGAGAGGGTGATGGCAAAAGAGGTGCACACACCACGGAGACATGGAAGGAAACACCGAGAGTGAATTCAATAGCTATAGAGTTCCTTCGCATGAAACATCGCGCAGAAATTTGTACCTTTCGACGAACATTCCATTGAAAGGTCTGCGGGCTGACGGATGCCACATTGGATTGTCTTTTCCTCCCTCACCATGAATTTGTTTGCAGTTCCAATCACTCGCCAAATTGGCGCATTGTTGTTCCAAATACTTCCAAATCTTCGCAAGAATGAGGAAAGAAACTCATTTCCGTGGTGCTATGAAGACACGGCCAGATTCGTTGTTTCTCAGCAGCTGTGTTTGAATTCTTGTCGAGGCAGATTTCAGCCTCCGTGGCGTCTGCAGGACTGAGTCTGTCTGTGGAAGAATGTGCAATTTTTGAGGAACTTGAAGTGAACTGCATTTGTGTCGCTGCAGACTTCATCCATCGTCAAAAAGCTACAGATTTTGGCGTGTGCGCCAAACATTCAAACACGCGGATTCGTTTTTGTGGTTCCGCCTTCCAGAAACATGTTTGACGGCACTGGTCCCTCAAACTTCTCTTTTGCAGCAGACCATGTTGCTTTGGTAATTTTTGGGCAAATAATTGACTGAAACAGCCGTTTTCAGAACGTGGTCGACGCACATCCAGATGCGCAAATTTCTTTTGTATGACCATTTTACTTGCTAATTGACGGATTCCCTTCTGACGACGTTGACCTTTCGAGCTTTTCGCAAACAATAAAGACACGTCTGGAAAAAATAAAAGTGGCTTCCAACCTGAAACGGACAGAGACCCGTGCGACAGAAAGTGAGAAGAGACATTAAATAGTCATGTAACTGTTTTCCGGGAGTATCATCTTGTTAGGCACACGGAGGTTCGGCGTCCTTGTGGAGCTGTTGAAGTAATTGGCTTCGGTCCTTCGCGCTGACCCGGGACGTTCATTAAGCCGCGGAATGCGCCTCTCTGAGGCGAACACAGTTCAACTATTTCTTGACATTCACGTTCTTGTTCCAGAACAAGGTTCTGACGGATATGAGTTGGAATTTGACAAGACTACAAACAAATATATTGCGCGCAACTGGAAAGACAAACATCTCAAAGTGACACAAAAAGACAGATTTGTAGAACCAGTTAAATACGCTCAGTTCAATCAGTCATGTTTTCCTTTGCCTTCTGTCAGAACTTGTACTTCAGAGAGAGAACGTATTTAATTACGACCAAATTATTTTCGCAAGTCATTGTTGGGTTTCTCGATTCTTCAGTTCGGCGTCAATCCGCGTTATGGCTTCCAGTCCCCCGAGAGGCAGAAGAATGTGTTCGGCTGGGCAGCCCAGATCCCTCGGATTCACCCGGATCAGAGTTCCGTGTTTGGCGTTCGCGACAAAGTCCTCGCTGATTTTGCGAATTTTCGGGTTGGATTCACCACAGCCGACTTCAAACACCACTAACTTTGTGTCCTGGTCCAGACTGTCATGGAATTCGTCAAATTTCGCTTTTTGTGCCATTGTTCTGTCTGGAACCCAGGTGTTGTCGAAGAACATCTTGATGTTGGGTCTCGCGAGTTGGTCCATTCGTCCCGGTGGTCCCATGGGCAATGGTGATTTCAGGAGAAGCGATCCGTCTTCTACTTCGTAATTTGCATCATTTGGCACCGGCCAGATTTCTCTGCATGTGTCTGCGTGACACAGTTGCATGTAATGGATTGTACCATGCCACTCAACCACTTTGTTCTCGGGGAATCCGGCCTTCTGAAACTGGCCGTCAACGTTGCTTGTGAATGCATAATATCCTTTGCTCATCCGCTCTCCCCATCGCTGCAGCACGTTGAACCCGAGGTGCGGCTGGGTCGTTCTGTACAGTTTGTAGCGGTGGGCGTAGAATCCCCACGCAAACTCCGAGTGTGTGTCGAACCAGTGTGGAGTAGCCATCTCCTCCAGTTTCAGGCCTTTGTCCCTCATGATCGGGTACGCTCTCCAGAAGCCCTGCGGACCCCTGAAATCAGGAAGTCCCGAGTCAACTCCAATTCCAGCACCGGCAGTGACGATCAAGGCTTCCGCATTTGATATCACCTGCGCAGCCTTTTGTATTGCCTTCTCCACTTCCTCAGGCTCCATGCTGCTCTGAATTCAGATGTCAAAATCTGTCACAACCAAACAAACGTGGCAAGCCAAGCTCTTGTACTGACTGCCTGGCCAGTGGTGACCTACTCAGAGTGGTTGGCTATTGACTGATTTTTGGTGGTGCATCCAGCATCTGCCGTGTGACGTCAACCGTTTCAACGACCACGGTCAATAACTGGAGGTATGTGCCAGGTGGTTGTCAGAAGACTCCAGTCTTCTACAGACAAACGTACGCTGTGGTATTTGGTCGTCCTGTTTTCGCTGTGTTTTCAGAGACGTTTGTCAAATGCATGAAAAAACAAGATGGCGTGTTTTGAGTGTGGATCCGCTCACACATGCTGAGCAATGAAACTCAAAAGTCAAGTGGTTCGCGATTGCAAATTCATGATCGCTTGAACGTAAATTTCCGTCATCTCAAGTTGCAATATTTGACTGACACTTGATGCAAAAATGTCACTTGAGACACATGCTGAACTTGTTTAGTTCCATTCCAGCGACAAAACCTGCGCTTCCTCTCAGGTGGTGCAAGTGAATCAGTGAACTTCCAGTTGGATCTTCAATTCAGTCACGAAAAATTTATCACAAACGCAACAGGCCATACAAAAACTGAAGAGCGATTCTTGAAAACTTCAGAGGCAATATCAGACAAAAGAAATTGTCAGCCGTGTTAACGAGTCTGTCGTTTCTTTTTTGCATTCAATCAAAGACCTGTCTTTTCCTTTCATCCTCTCTTAATTACCGTAATTACTTTTATTCGCCAGGCGAGGCCATCAAGTGTGTGGTATGTGACTCGCAGAAGGACGGGTTGGCGTGCTTCGCGAAGCCGCCACCTGCGCAGACATGCGTCCCGATCTTCCAGCACTGCATTTCTGTCAGCACGTTTAAACAGGACACTGGTGAGTGAGTGAGTGAGTGAGTGAGTGAGTGAGTGAGTGAGTGAGTGAGTGAGTGAGTGACAGAGTGAGTGAGTGAGTGACCGAGTGAGTGAGTGAGTGAGTGAGTGAGTGCATAACTGACTGACTGACTGACTGACTGACTGATCGAGTCTGCTGTCTGTCTGTCTGCCATGGCTGTCTGTCTCTGCGATCAGAGCTCAAGTGAGAAAGTGCCCACCTTTTGTTGTCCTTGCACGCTGCATTGCTGAAGGCTTTCAAACTTGTTTTGCAGGAGAAGTGTTGTCCCTGCAGCGGAGTTGCAGCCCTGTGAGCTTTGAAGACGCCTGCATGCCCGGAGTCGACCGTTCCCGGGGCGGCGCTCTTGTGCGCATGTGTACGCGATTCTGCTCGACCAATGGGTGCAACAAAAAGAACTACGCCGCTCTGTTGCTGGGAAACGTATTCGACGAGAAGATGAGTGGAAGAGAATGATTTTTGTTTGTTATGTATGTGTGTGGAGCTTGCGTTCGTTTTGTCTCATTGCTCAGGGTTTACTTTTGACAAATTGTCAAGTTCAAACGGGATTTCAGCGATTTCGTTTGTATCTCATCACATGCCCCCAGCATGGTTTCGACTTGTGAATCCACAGATTTTGAATTGCAAATCGAAGCGAGTGGCACCAAAGGAAAAAATCAATTTTTGCCTCATGTCTTCCAAAGAGCAAGTTCCAAAGACGCCAAATTGAACACAGGCTCAAGAAGGATATCTTTTTCCAAGCCAAGCTAAGTTTTGCAGGTTAACATGAACTTCAAGAATTTAACTTTTATCAAAATGTTCTTTTTAAATTGTTCTGCCACGCACGGTGTTTTGCTCGATAAAGGAGACATTTTCAACCAGAGAAAGTGGCTATAAATTTTGAAAAGACAGGTTTCTTCATTGAATTTGAGGTGATGAAATTCTCCTTTACTTGTGCAGAGTGACCTGTTCAGAAAATACGACAGAAAAGGGAAACTGGAAACCTGTGGATGTTCCCTCTTGTGTTTTTTGGGGTTTCAGCAGAAATGGTTTCTCGCTGCTTCATTTTGTTTTCAGCCTTAGTTTTCGAACAAAGGAAATAGGAATACTTGTGAACATGTCGAACATGTACCCCTGATCCGAGATGCAAAAATTGTGTGTGCATTTGCGTGAAGTAAAAGAGTTCGCACAAATTTGGCAATTGAACTTTTTTCATGAAGATCCGGTATTTTCGAACACAAATTTCACACAAACGTGTGCACATGTGAGATTTGGATAAGACTGATTCATTGTCTCACTTTGACACTTTCTCATTCTGCCGTACGTGACAACAAATAATTGCAGGCAGCACAGAACATATGTGATAATCCAAAATCTGAAAACTGCGGCAAAAACAGGATCAAATTCCCAACACATAGTTGCAACATTCCAATTTGAGTTTGACATAAACACTGTCGCATTGCATCTTGCTTGGAAGTGACGGAAAATTATCGCGGGTTGAAGAAGATTTCAGCCAACAATTAACGACTTCATGTTGCCGCGTGCATCGCGTTGTGCGGCACCTGTAGGTGAACCTGGGTGCTGACGGTGCACACGAGCGCCGACGCTGACGCCGACGCCAAGGATTGCGCCACGTCAGGCGGCTTCCTCTGTGGAGACGTGCGCGACTGCGCTGGCGTCGTGCGGTAGTCTGCAACACAGCAAAAAACATTATCTCAATTGCAGTCTCTTAACAACCCAAAAGCCCACCTGGTTCCGTCGCCACTGGCGGGCGTTTGGAATTGGGAACATGAACAGACCAAAAGAGGATACAGAAACAAATCAGGACTTCACATTCCAAAATGAGTGAGAGCAAATGTGAGAAATCAGTCGTGAATTGCCAGTTGCTTGGTAGATATTTCCTGATAAGCGAGGGCATGCGCCTGCAGCACCTGGGAAGACGCGGTTCCTGGCGGCGCCGCAGCGCAGCGTCTCCCTGAAGGCGGCGCGGAACGCCTCGTTGAGCCAGGCGTACAACACCGGGTTGATGGCGCTGTTGCTGTACGCCAGGTACACGGCGGCGAAGAGCAGCGAGTTCAGATACGATGGGTACTGTCAACAACGGAGGGGAAAGTTCTGCTTTTGAGGAAGGATATCAAGCTCAGTTCGCAAATTAAATTTTGCCAATTTTTCTGAACAGAAAATCAAACTGCAAACATTTTTTTAAATATATGATTAGGTCTTTGCTCGGAGAAGAAAGGGCTCACCGCAGAATCCAAGCTGCGTGTCGCGTTGTACAACTGCAGCACTTGAAAGGGAGTCCAACAAATGAAGAAGGCCAGGAGAACAGCGACAAGCATTTTGATCACCTGATCAAGAATAAAGCGAACATTTGTTTGTTTTCAGCGAGGGCAGCTCCAATGCGCTTCAACAAAACGTGTCAGAAGTGAAACACAAACCTTTTTTCTCGTGCGTCTGTGGACGACACTGAGTTGTCTGTTGGCGGTTTCTGCAGAGCTCTGCACCTTCCTGTGCCACAGCCGCTGCACAATCATGGCGTAGGCGAGCGTCATGACGCCGAGCGGCAGGAAGTAGAAGAGCGCCGAGTACACCACGAAATAGGTGGATCGCGCCGGCATGTGGTACAGACACTGCCCACTGTCCGTCTCGTACCAGTAGCGCGGCCACGCCGCGTCGCAGAACATCTCCGTCTTGTCCTTCCAGTAAATCTGCAATGAGTGCAACAGTCGACGACACGGACACTCTGCAAAAATATACTCCGAGGAAACACCAGCCAGCATGAATCTGGTTAAAGCACAGTTGCTTCGAGTCAGGAAAACGCAAAATTTTTTGGTGTTATTCGTTCTGAGTAGCAAAATGATCAGGTGTGTCATGTCAACATCATGTCGGCTTCTCAGGAACTGAAGAAACGTGCAGTGTGTTCTCCGATCCTGCACACAACAAAGCCCAGAATTTTAACTCGTATCTTGTGCGTCGATTGTGTGTGGACATCAGATGTTCCCAGAAGCGTGAGGAGCGTCCAGCAATACGAGTATTGACCTTCATCCTCCATTTCCAAGTTGGCGCGAAGGTCCTTTCCCATAATCACGCCATAAACGGCCTCGCCGGTGTGTGTTTGCTCACCGTGAACAGCTTCCACACGAAGAGGTTGGGCAGCGCGACGATGCCGGCGACCGTCCAGGCGGTGATGGTGACGACGGCGGCTCCGGTGTTGGACATGCGCGCCTTGAGCGGAAACACGATGACGAAGAAGCGATCGGCCGCGATGATGGACATGAAGAGAACGCTCGCCGTCACCGCCCACACTGCATGCGAAACATTTCCGCAAGAGAAAGGCTTCTTGCAAGAAACAAACACTTTTCATAGCAACGAAACAACCGTCCAATTGAGGGGTCTGCTCGGAGATCTCTCTGTATTTCTCTGTACTCCATTTGTTTTTGTGTATCTGTTGTGTGGTTTTCGTCTCACCTTGTATGAAGGTCTGGAAGGAACAGACTTCAGCGCCGAAGGGCCAGTTGATCGTGGTTCCACTTCCAAGATGAACCCACATACAGCCGAGAGCGACAATCAGGTCCGACACGGCCAGGTTGGCGACGTAGAAGTTGGTTCTGTTCCTCATCTTCTTGTGTTGAGCCACCACGATGACCACCAGCGCGTTCCCGATCTGACATGAACAGGTAAATGTGACGGTGAACACGAACACTCGGTGTGCAAGTCTGAGCTGTCGGTGTCTCTGGACGAAACATTTGAAAGAAAGACACCGAACTCCTGGGTCAATTGGCATCTGCTCGAATGGAGGTGCACCAGTGACTCTGCTTCAGTGAGAAAAAAAAGGAGACACCTGATCACTCTGGTGGCAACTACGTACCAAGGCCAGAGTCATCGAGGTGAGGTACGCGATCCACTTGAAGACAACTTCCTCAACAGGCAATTCCACAGGACCTTCGTATGAGATGTTTTCTGTTAACCATCTCGGTATTTCAAAAATCCATGGGTACGGTCTCCCAACTGGACAGCCACCAAATGTAAAGTTATCGAAGTCGTCTCCGGAATAGAATTGTCCGTCTGTCTCCTGCAGGTTGGTGTCAGGCAGGTGAAAAGTGAGAGGCCGAAGCAGTGAATCCATGTCTTCTTCGATTGAGAGTCAGAACTTCAGGATCCCAACTTCTCCACCAGGGAACACTTCACGTGCACGCAGGCTCTTGCTCTGTTCCGTGTCTGCCCAATCCGTCACGAACACAAATTCAACGGGCGTGCGCTATTTCCTTCGAGCACGTAGCCAAGAACAAAAGAACCTACGTGTTCTAGTGACTGACGTGCACTGCAATAATCGGCCAAATCAATGACCCAATGGCAATAAAACAACTTCCTTGGCCGTAATCCCACAGTAATCAAGAGGAATATGACATCTGTTCAGGTTAAAGGACTGTCGCAATTTGTCTAACAAGGATTTTTTCCACGCAGGACTTGCAAGGAAGCTTTTCCATGGTGTGGGGAATGGTTGAATATCAGTCTTAATGTCCGTATCTTTTGAACGGTGTGTAGAGCTTTTTCTTTTTGTACGAGCTTGCATCTGAACAGTGTCCGACGGCCGAACCACCGGTTCTTCCTTTCCTGCAGGATGCAATAAGACCAAACATGTGCACTCACGCAACGTTCATTCCGATACAACGCAACACATCTTCCGACACGCCAACACTTTCCAGGCATGTGCGGACAATGGATTCAGAATATGACACAAGAGGAGCATTGCTTTTCTCATCTTGAGCAGGGGACGAAGGACGTGGACGTTCAAAAAGGCAGTTTCACGTGCTTTCAGCAGACAAAAGATGTTTTGCGGTGTTCTCTGTCAGCACACAATAACCACAGAGGAAGTGATTCCATAATTTGGGACCTTCTAAATCGTGATGTTCTGACTGAAACAAATTCAGTGTTCGGCTTCGTCAGCTCTGTCAAGTTGTTCTTTGCCACAGGCGAAAACTGTACGGGACGCATGCAAAACGCGTCACATCCAGTTGGCACCACACGTGCTTCAAGAAACACCAAAATCAAATCTAGAAGGGTTCTGACTTGACGTTCACTTTCACTTCACTCGTAAAACAATGAGCAAGGGCCAATAATCCTGTATGTTCAGTCGTTTCTTCGGCAGTGCCTTGACTTTGGCTGGTCACCCAAGAAAAGTGCGATTTTACAAACAAAAACGATCTGTCTTGACAACAAACTGAAAAACGTGCGCAGAACAGCGAGAGTGGCTCCTTTGTTCGCTGTTCTGGTCAGAGGATCTTTTTCGAACTAAACCGCGAGCACTCCGCAAACCTGGGGAGACTGACCAGATGGAAGATTCTCTGATCAGGGAAACTTCACTGAAGTGCGGAGTACGCGTGTTTACTTGAGCAAAGACACGACACGCCATGCTGAAGCCATAGACTGAGAAACTGCGCCACCTGAGAAATCAAACGTACGAGGGGAATTTCATTAGTAACCGTTCATGCCTCATATCTTCCGAATGGATGCTTCCACAGAAACAATCCTTTGAATTTCACAACTTTGTCTCACAAAGAATGAGTTGGCACATTCTGGTAGTCCTG
>JAAUXT010113425.1_pt1:0-30000 | contig 31027 bp, 38 predicted proteins | sample 7278171 | NCBI WGS metagenome assembly JAAUXT01 (sample SAMN14350112, study PRJNA611818) | marine sediment metagenome | isolation source: surface marine sediment (1.8m) | place: French Polynesia: Moorea | collected 2018-08
CCGGGTGGGGGGGCGCGGGGTCGGGGGTGGGTGGCAATGGGTGGAGTCGCGGTGGGAAGGATGTGTGTGTGTGTGTGTGTGTGTGTGTGTGTGTGTGTGTGTGTGTGTGTGTGTGTGCGTGTGTAAGAATGAGCAGTCTATTTCCGCAATGGACTCTTTTGCGACCCTTGATCCACTGCTTTGGTGTTCAGAGTGACGTGTTTTTTGTTGACAGGTGACAGCGACACCGGGAGCGGGTTGAGCTCCAGATCTCAGTCCCCCGTCGACAGGTGAGAGTCTGCGGCCTGGTTCACACTGGATGCGTCGTGCGCCCCTGTACGAGGCCACAGGACCACGGCGCAGCGTGCACTGTGACCGCACATTGATATGTACAGGGTCGCGAGGCTGACGCATCCCGCACGAACCCAGCCGCACCGCGTTGTGTTCGCACCTGAACGGAAGGGCATAGTGACTGTTGGCTTGAAGTTCGAGTTGTTGTTCATCGGCATTTGAAACCAACTGGTACGTTGTGTGTGTCAAATGTGGGCTATTCAGTGAAGTTTTCCTTTGGGCCTGGTTCACACTGGATGCACCCTGGGTTGCACCCTGGCACAGTCCAAAAAGCACCGCGTGTGCCCCCTTACCAAAGCCTTCCTTGTTGAAGCAATCTCCGTTCAGACCTATGCCAGCGTTGCGCTGACGTGCCGGAATTCAACTCTTGATACGCCAGTGTAAACTGCCAACGGAAAGTCCCGTCCCCTGTTGGCGTTGCCAGCGAGATGACCCGGTTGCACCGCCCTCCTACTGTTTGCACTTCGGGTGCTTCCTGCGTCGAATTCCTATCACAAGCGATTGACTCGTCTGTGCTGGGGACGCTACGCTCGACGTAACCAGTGGGAGCACCCATCAGTCCTACACTGCACTGCCAACGATTCATTCCTGCACTCGTTTCGACGTGTTGAGCGCGACAAATTTTGCAAACGGCAGAATTTTCGCAGTGTGTTTCGACTGAGCTCATTGTGAGACTGTGACTTGTCACTCCGTGGAATGGTGGACATTCCATCTGGTTCCATTTCTGCCCAAATTGTCCTGCCATCTTGTCTTGCCCGTCTTCGAAAGCCCTTTGAGAAAAGACCTGTTTTGGTTTCGATCGCCCCCCTTTCTCGAAGCAAATTGACTCTGGCCACTTTCCAGGGAGAATAAATTGTTCTCAGAGCAGGTTGCGTGCAGTTTTACGTGCAGAGCTCTTGAGCCAAATGAACAGTTCGTGAGGTCCTTCAGTGGTTCAGGCCGCTTCACATGCGCTGCATCACGCCCTGTATCGCGGTGTCGCGAACAGGAGCTGCGTCCCAGCTGACGACACAGCTTCTGTGGACGCTGTCCGCGACGCATCCGTGGAAAAGCTTGCCTTGCTGCGAGCGCCAAGAATGGATTTTGCTTGGAAAAGCCACACCTTATCCCTGGTCCATCCAAATCAAGTTGTACAATTCGCGTGTGACAGCGATGACCCAGGAATTGGAGCCAAGACCCTGAACAATGCCATGAGTTCCACCGAGCCTGGGCGAACAGTTTGTTTCGGCTGTGTGTTGTCTGCTTCCTTTTCGGTGTCTCGATGACCTAGCATTTGTTCGGTCTTCTGCCAGTTTCACCCTGGGAACGTCATCCTTGTTCAAGTGTCGGGACGCTGCGTAGACTTGGCGACGCAGCGTCCGTTGACGTCCTCAGGCGCGTAACGCGTGAAGCCGTTTTCAGATTCGCATCGTCAAAGCGCAGAGCAGCTAAAACAATTTCACTCGGCTCTTTCAACTGGATCTGCTCACGGCTTTGCGATACATGCTAAATTTTGAGGTGAAGCAGCAAGAACATGATGCAGGTGTTGTCATCTTGGGATGACCACACCTTGGTGTGAAAACGACTTGATGCAGCCAGGCTCTTCTGAGAACCAAGGGTCCGTTGACTGTGCCCCCCTCCGCTTTCTGTGCTGCACCCCGCGCTTCAGTACTCCGTGCACCGAACTCTAGCTACATGTGTGTGTCCACACCCCACTTGCACCTTGATACACAAACGGTTTTGGGCGCTCAAAACCCGGTGACTTCAAGGACTCTTGGAGAGGAGAATGAATTCCACACGCTTGAAATCACCAGGTTCTCGTGCACTGCTTCGGTCTTCACACTGGATGCGTCCCCACGTTGCGAAATGGTGCCAGCCTATGGGCACCCGCAATCATGACGCATGCAGAGTGAACCACGGCCTTCAGTCCTGGTGGTTCTAAACGTTGAAAAACAAAAGTCACTATGCCTGACACTCCGCACATGCGCGTTGGAACAAGCTCCCCGTGTGATCCGCCCCCAGCTTTTGTGTAACACGACTTGCTCTGTTTGATGTTTGAGGATTTCCACCGATTCACAGTGTTATTTTCGCGTTCCCTGGTTGGTTGGTTTGTCAATCAATCAGCGCAGGGCAAAAACTGTCGATGGGTGGAACATCCAATCAAACTGTTTGCAGTGATACAATCACCGAAGAACTAACTCGCATTTGTGTTTTGTTTCTCTTTTTGCTCTCCCACCTTCAAAAAACCAACTCAACTGATCCTTGGACAATGGGAAAAATCTACTGCCACTATCACAATGTGTTTCCTACCAAAATCTGCCCCTCCACTTTGTTAACTTCTCTTCGGCCCTGTGATCCCTGAATGCGGATGTCTGTTTTTGTGCGTGTGGACTGCAGTGACTTTTGTTGCATCGCTGTGCTCGTGCTGCTCTGCTATATCACTATCCACCCGCCCTTGGCTCTGCTCACCTTGACTTCTCTCCTGCTACTTCTCTACGGGTGCCTGCTGTGAGGGTCGTGCCCCCAAGTACGAGGACAAAGTGAAATCCCGCCAACACTTTTGCCCAGTTGCCTGGTTCACACGCCATCCGAAAAGATCCGCACCTTCCTGGCGCCGTGTCGTGCTGTGGAAGTTGCGGAGTCGCGTCCTGAATGTTTGTGACCCAGGGACTTTTTGTCACGGATTTTACTTCGCAAAGCAGGCACCTTGGAGACGCCAGTTTTAGAACGTGTGAATGTCTAGGGTGTTGTGATCGAGTGTGAATGGATTGGTTGTCTGTTTTTGAGGCGTGGCCTCGTGAGGTTGGGATGTCGTTTCTCCGCTCAGGCTCTGAGCCGGCGGAATGTTGCAGATCTGATTCATTAGAAATAGTTTCTACGGCTCTGCGTTTGGCATCGACTCTAAGAGTTATCTGCATTTTATCTTGACACCAGTTCTGCATTTAACCTTGGCACGAGCGCTTCAAAAGCACTGCGGAGTCGAGCAGACAAACTTGGAGAACCTGTTGCCTGGTGCTTTCATTAAACTGTCGCACTAACGAACTGCAGGCGAAGAAATACTCAAACAATACTCATGGTAGACACGGCAGCTTGTCGATTACACAATGAAACTGTAGCTGGTCTACAGTATCGTAGCAACAGTCTTCCATAGCAACGACGGCGTGCCGCTCTTTCGGCGTTGTCGATAATCGCTCAGACCTGTTTCAGGCAGGATTCGTCAGGCATTGCGTCAAAACACAGTTCGTGGGTGTTGCGCCCTCGCTTGCGACACAACGCCCACTGACTTTGGAATGCAACGCCGAACGCGTTCGGTCTGACCCAGGCGTTCTTGTTGACTTGTTCGGAGGGACTCTGATTGCCCTGTTATTTCTCAAACCTCTAGAGTTAGTAGGATCTAACCCTTTAACAGTGAGTTATGAGGTCCGATCTGGGACTGTCACTTTTCTGCATTGACCTTTTTGGACTGAACAGATCTGTCAGATCGGGGGGGGGGGAGTCCGCTTGTTGGTTGTTGCAGCTCCTTGTTGTTGTGTGTGTTGTACCTCGATGTCTCTTTCTACACACGTTGTCTGTTGGAACTTGAAAGTGAAAGTGCCGTTACGTTTGTTGTTGCATTTGTACTTGTGAAGTACAGTGTTGTTCACTTCTGTGTGACTGGGCATTGTGATATTCGCATTTGTGGCATGGTGGCTTGTTGCATGCGCAGACGTTAATTCCTTTCGAACTTCTTCCTTGTGCCACTTTCTTCTGCACGCGATAACTCGCTGTCGTCGGGGATACCAGCGCAGCGTCAGCGTTGCCATGACGCTGCGACTGTCGCTGAGGGCAACCAACCTCGCAACAGCCAGTAGATGCTTGGAAAGGGACCGAGAGCAAAAACACACATCACGTGTCGACTTGCCTTTCTTGGCTGAACCGTGCCGTCCAAGGCAAGTGAGGTATCACCAAAGAAAAAAGCCCAACTTGCTCAACACCAAGAAAGAGGGAAAAGAACACTGCAGAACCCTCTTAGATCTTCGGAAGTCTCCTGTGCTTTCTTGTGGACATTGGTCCATCGACGAGAATGGCCGAGAAACCGAGATCGGTCTCCTTTGAACAGCTTTTCCGTCCAGACTCCACCTGTGTCCCGCCCCTCCCACCCAACCCACGTGTTGGTGGGCGATATTGAAGGTTGGTGGCTGTTTTAGCCTGGAGAGCCCGCTGCTGATGCTCGCCGGCGGCGGCGGCGGGGCGGCCGTCCCAGCGCTCCTGCTGCAGGCGGCGGCGGCGGGGACGAGCGACGAGTCGAGGGACTCCATCCTCAGCGCCACCGGGAGCCTGCTCGCGGGGAAAGCGGGCAGGGACAAGGTGAGGGGGCGAGGTCAGGTTCGCGCTGGGTCCGTCTCGCGTTGCGTCCCTGGACTTGTCAACAGGAACTACGTCACAAGTGACGATTCAGAGCCTGGCCTGTTGACTTGTGAACGGACGCAACGCCTGATGCTTCCCGTGTGAAACAAACCTCGGTGTTGGCGTGGGTGGACGCCAAAGAAGACGTCAGTTCACCCCGCGTGCGCACGTGTACCCGGAACTTCCTCATCCTCAGACCAATGAGCGGTGCATTGCGCACGACTCATTGACTGGCGTCGGATGCGAAGGACACGTGCTGCGCGCGGTGCGACTGAGCGACGTGCATGTGAGAAACGTTGGAAACTGATTATTGTGTCTCGCAGGATGTTCAATGACGAATCGACATGGCTCGTGAGTACAAACAACTGGGAACCCATGAAACGCAATTCTTTGTCAGTGTTGTAGATTTTCTGTTGTGTTCTCTTCAAATTTGTCCGTTGCCAAGAACGCCCAAAGATTGGTCTGATGATCTGAGGCTCAATGAATGAAAGTCAAATGATGTGCATAAATTCGCTCGGAATTTTGTGTGATGTAGAAAGTCAGGTTATCACGTGTTTGTGTTTGTGCGCAGGCGCGGCGAAAGACAGCGAATCCGCTGGACCTACTGCTTGGAGAGGGCGGTGGCCCCGGGGAGCAGCCCAGCTCCTCCAGGGCGGGTGCGGGACCTGGGCCGGGAGCGAAGCCCGCCGTGCCGGCGTCCCCCACCGACCCCAGCCCAGCCCGTGCAGCCAGCACCGCCACCGCTCCGATCCCCCCGAACCAAGGTGAGTCTCAAGCTGCGATCCGTGGAAACGAACTTTAGCCGTGGAAAATAATTTGAATCCATCACATTCGGTTAAGATCCTCGCACAGCTGCTTTGTAGATCTTCAGCCGTTGACAAATCGTGGCCAACCAGACGCCGATCAACATGTTGAACGTGTTTCGCGCAGTGTCGGCGGCGGTGCGGGGCGTGACGAGGCCGGCGGTGGATTCCTCCGCCGCGGTGACGGTGAACGGGACGGCGGGGCCCGCGGTGCCTCCCGCCGGGACGGCTGCGGCGGCGCCGGCGCCGGGCTCGGCGAGACCTCCGGCCGGAGCCGTCCTGCGGCAACACTCGGCCTCCGCGGCGCGGTATGTCTCTCCGTTGCGTGTTGTGTGCTGAAGGGTCTTTTGTTCTTGAGGGACGGGAGTTGTGTGAACTCAAGTCGGGGTCAAATTGGCTGCTACGTGTGTTGCTTCCATAAATACAATCCACTGCTCGTTGAAGTGTAAGGACACGCATCTCAAGAGCCTGGCCTTTACAAATTTGACATCTCGAAAGGGTCAGATTATTCAACGCAACTTTTCTTGCGGCCCAGTTCCTCAAAACACAAAAGCCTTCAGCATGTGTAGTCTGAGGTAACATGTCAGGTCGCAGATAGTTTTTGCTCGTGACGTCACAGCGTTGGAGTTTACGTCACAGCACTAGTGATGGTGTGTCGTGTAGTTGTGGTGCATCAACTCAATCTGTAGTTCGTCTCACTGACCGTGAATTCTGTTGTCTCTTTTACGCACTGTTCTGGAGAGAAATGTGGCAGCATCGTGGCTGCTTGAGAATCTTGGTCGCTTCTGAAACTTCTCGACACCCGCCACGCCCTGCGTGGCGGGCCTAAGCTCGTTGCCTGTCACAGAACAGTGCACAGTGAAATAAGCAAGACTGACACACAAAGGAGCAAAGAAAGCGGCCACGATGCTTGTCACGCTGTTCTCTCCAGGTCGTGAATCTTGTCAGCACTGGTGTTCAATGTCGTGCGCTTTCTTCTTTTCCTCCACATCCCTCCTCCTTTCGCACCCCAGGCCAACATCAATTCTGAACCGCCCCAAGACGGACGCGGCGGCGGGAGGAGGCGGGGGCCGCCCGAGATCCGTCACCGGCGCCGACTTGGTGTCCCCCGGCACCCGCGTCGGGGGCCCGCCGCCCGTCCCGCCCAAACCCGACCCGTCCCCGATGATGCGGCGTCGCGGCGCGGGCGCTGTCACTCCGACCGGGGCCGGGACGAACCACGCCCCCGGGGCTCCGCCGCCGCCCCCGCCCAGGGCTCCGCCCAGCCCCGCGGCGGGGAGCAGGTCACACCCACACGCCCCGCCCCCGGCTATACAGGTGACATCTGCCTACCAGCACCAGGTGGTAGCGCCGCCCCAGGCGAACGGCTCGAGCAGCAGCTCCCTCTCACGGCAGAGCTCAGTGTAAGTAGCGACACCTGGCGGCCAATCTGCGCTGCCCTCTGCTGTGCAGTGAGCGTTCTAGCGCATGCGTTCTGGGGCTTGGATTCAGACGGTTCGATTAAACCTCCTTTGTCGCGTGTATGTGGTTCGGGTGTTGTTCCCCACTTCCCACCTGTGTTGTGTAAGTGTTGCTGTGGTGCTTGGTTTCGTGTTTGGTTGGTGTGTGTTCTCAACAGGAAGACGTGCACTCTCCACTTCTCTGCACTCAACAGTTCTTTGTGGGAAAAAACAGACTTGATGCACTCAGTCAATTTTGTGAAGAGTTTTGTTGAAAAAAGGCATCGCGACTCAGAGGGGTGTGCGCTGTTGCTGTGGAGTGTTGGTTGTGGAGTGCGCTGTGCGTGTTGCTGTTGCGGTCTCATGAAAACGAAACTCTGTTCGTCTGTTTCACTGTTCGTGCCTTTCGCAGTAACTGGGACTAAAAATAGCAACTCTTCGTCTCTTTTGCGGAGGTTAGATATTTACTCTTGAAACTGACAGAAATGACGATAGACTCTTGATCAGTGTCCAAGATGGTCGGTGGAGGCGAAAGCTGAAAATGATGTGCAACAACTTGAGTTGGTCAGTTTCGTGCGACATTCTGAGGTGTTTGATGCAGGCGTTTTGACATGGAAGACAGACAGATCTGTGAAGTTGTCTCGGAATCTCGGCTTTTCAGCTTTGTTCGAGTCCTGACGAGAGGTACGACTCACGTCGACAACGGCTCAGCACATGCACTGTGAACTCATCCTCAGCTGTGGCATAGAGGCTCAGTCTTCAGTTGGTGGGGTGGGATCGTCGTAAGTCTCTCTCCCCCACGTGTTGTCCTGCTGTATCGGAACACGTGGCAGCCACGTGACCTGCTGCTGCGCCGGAAGTCGTGCTGCCCACGTGGTTCCGGCGGCGCGGGGGAGGAGCGGACCTCGCGGGGACGGAGGGCGCGCCAGGTCGAGCAGCGCGGGGTTGGAGCGGAGCGCAGACAGGATGTGAGGGTAGCGCTCCCTGCAACCAGAAACAGTGCTGTGTGAGGCCTTTGCGCCACTGGAAGCCGCGCACGTGTACGAGTCATTTGTATTGGTGCAGCAGACAGGGCACTGGCGTACTGGAGTCAGGTGCACGCAGTTTCGTGCGAAGCTTTTTGCGTTTGCGCGCAGTGCATGCCTGGCTTCAGTCAGCGCTGCGTCGACTGTGGAACGACGCAATACCAAAACCGTGTTTGGCGTATCTGAGTAAAATGGGGTGTTTGTTTTGAAGCTGTTGAATGCTGATGGAAACTGCTGTGTGCCAGGAATTCACGAAAGATCAACACCCACCAGAATATTCTCATTCTTCGAGTGACACAAGTCAGAATCAAGTTGTCCCCGTTTACCTAAGGTGATCTTCGAACTCGTGCCTCTTCTCGTCCTGCCACGACGTGTTCAGCAGCGACGCCATCAGCGACGTGGCATTGCCGTGACCTTCACCTCCGTGCACCGCGTGACCCTGACCCAGGGACCTCGCGTGGCTGTAGAAGCGACGCCGCAGGGACGGCAGCCCGGCCTCTCGCTGCTCCGGAGCTGGAGGGCAGGGCGGGTTTTGCGTGACACTGTCCGTGTTTGGGATCAGCCCTCTGTTGTGCTCAGGGTCTTGTGTTTCTGAATGTCCATTGAGCGAGTGGAGTGTGGAGAGGGGTGGAAGGCGCGGGTTCGACTCCAGGTTGATAGGCCGGTCCGGGTCTGCGTTGGAATGGAGTGTGGTTGCTGTGAAGTCGTCCGGATTTGGTCTGACTTGGTTCAACGGAAACAGAAGGGTGGAATCTTTGTTGCTGTTGCTGGAGTTGACATTGCTCCCACTTGCCCCGTCCCCCGGGTTCCGGCTGGGCTCTGGGAACGGCGGGGGACTCCTCCTGTTCCTGACTGGGTTGGGAGGCGGCGTCTTGACGTAGCGTTCCCGCGCAGTCTCCGTCGCGACGTCCTCAGAGAAACGCACTGACTTCTTGGCGGCTTCTGAGGCGGCGTCCCCGGGGGAGGGGCGGGCGCCCGGAGCGACGAGGATGGACGGGAGGGGCGGCGGGGACTCCGCCGGGGCCCCGTCCCGTGTCGAGGCGGGCTCGGGCGCCGTGAGACCCCATCTCAGCATGTGGCACATCGCTTTGCATCGAGTTGGGTGCTTCAGAGCCTTGGGGAGCAGGAGTCTGGAGTCGAGCGTCCCAGTGTTCGGATCACACTGGCGCAGTCTCTGCTGCTGGTTCCTGTGGAACGGGTCTGTTTCAGACTTACTCCTCGAAGACTGGTGACCCAGGAACGGGTCACGTGGGAGCCTCACGTGACCGACCTTCTCTATGCGCAGTTGTGACGCTTTCCTGGCTCGGTGGTTCGCCTGGGCCACCAGGGACCCGCCGTTGATATTTGGCAGCGTTGAGAAGCGAGCGACGTTCTTCGCTCCGCCTCCTTGTCCGAACACCTCCCTTGTCGGGGTCTGATTCAGGACGATGACTCCACGTGGGGTTTTCCCGAAGTCACGGCTTTCGTTTGTCGTGAGTTTGGGTGGGCGACGGTGGTGGCGGGGGCTGGGCGAGTCCCGCGGAATCCTGTAGGGCGAGCAGTAGACCTTCGTTCCCTCCAGGGGGCGCTGAGATTGAGATCTACTTCCGGCGGCCGCATTGTTGAAATGTACAATTGTTTCCATTGCCCCGTGTTCGCAGAATTGGAGTCACTTGGTGGAAAGTCTGCCGATGTCAGTCAAACAGCAACAGGACTTCAGGCACCTCTGGTGAAAACAGTCTTGTTGCGCTGGGTCTGAAAAGAGAGCAATGTTTCAAAAATTTGTCAACCAAGCGTGGAAAAGAGTGAGACCAGAACGTGGTTGTGTCATTCATTGGTGATAACTTTGTACTTGTGAGCAACACACAATGACCCTGGCCCCAGTTGTGGTGGATCTGTCCCCACCAGTTGTTGTGGTGGATCTGTCCCCACCAGTTGGTGTGGTGAATCTGGCCCCACCAAACACTCTCATCCATGAACGACAGCACCTCCCAACTCACCAGATGCGTTGTGTTTTGTCCATATCCATGTGCGCTGTGTGCCATGCACCAGTTTGGCGTGATTTTGTTCTTTTGAAAATAAACACGACAGAAAAGACGAAATCGAGCAGACAGCGGCGTTCAGACGTCAAAATATCCCGAGTTCACAAAACCTACCTGTTCCCGTAGGAAAGCGCTGCACCGTTGACTGTTATTTACCTTATGTGTGCTCCACACACTGCGCACTGTTGTCCTTACACGCTGAAAGCGTCACGGGTTTGCGTCCCCGTGCAAGTCAACGGGACGTCGTGTACAAGTCTGCCGCTCTTAGTCTTTGCGCACGTATGTCCCTGGCGTCACACCCACTGGATGCCTAATTTCGTGTTTACCCTGTTGTATGGCACTGCTGCTCGACACATTGACGCAACGCACGACGGGTGCAGTGTGACCCGGGGCTCGCGGCGGCTCGATAAGCCTGACTGTCCGTCGAGTGTGGAGAGGATCGAGCGGTGCTCGGGGACCTTCGAGAGGCGCTTATCGTCGCTGCGACGGAATGTGTTGGGCTGTGGGAGTGTTTATTGCGGGCTGGAGGGTCTCTCATTGGTCTGTTTCACACAGGATGCGACACGCGTTGTGTCCCTGTGGCTGCTGCGTCTGCTCAGGGACCCCACCTGTAGACACGATCAGGGAGGCAACGCGGAGGAATCCAGTGTGCACCACGCGTTCGTGAATTTCCAGGAAACCTGATAATCTGACCAGGTTTTTCCTCACTCAAAAATTCCTGGCGCTTCTGCTGACTTCAGCAGTCAGGTCCTTTGAGATCGAGAGGATTGTTACGAGTGGTGTACATCTGCTGTGTATTTGCGCGTGCACTGAGGTGTGAGGTCCTGAAGTGGGGCTGTATTTTTGATCAGACTCTCATTCTCTTCTCATTATGGCCATAAACGTCGCGCTGTGTCCTTGAATGTGAATTGCACACTTCGGGACCGGAACGCACCTCACTCGGGCCTGCTTCACACTGGATGCATCGTGTATTGCGTCTCTATACGTCACTGGGTGCTGCGTTTTACTTGCGACCCAGCGGTCATTGACTTGTGCAGGACGCTGAATCCACTGTGAAGCAGGCATGGGCTGCGTTGAAAGTGCCAACCTTGATCTGATCTGAATTTTGCCCAAGTTTGGCCAGTCCCCTTCTTTGAATACGGATTCAAAAGCTTCCCCATGTTTCAGACTCGTGAAGTGTTGTTCAGATTGTGCGGTAATCGGTGAGAGGCCGTGGGAAGCGTCGTGTCTCAACCTTCCCAACTGATAGGACACGGAGAGCATCATGTCGCCGTGTGCGTTGTGCGGCCCCGTGCGCGCTGCAGCAATGTTCGAACAACCCAACATCTTTGCTTGTGCAAGGAGCACCAGAGTCACCAAAAATTACCTGTTCTAAAGTTTGAAAGCTGACTCACCTGTGACGGTTTCCGTTGGTGTCCGTTCGGTAAGCTTCCTGTACAAACGGAGCGTTGCTCTGAAGGACGTCGTTGCTTCCTGCTGTTGCTGGAAAAGTCTGGAGGGAGCCTGCAGCCCTTGCAGTTTGGTTTGTCCGATTCAAGCGTTGCGCGTGTCAGTCGCCACGAAGAGCTTCAGCGGCGCCTAGCTTCCCCTGCCGCACGTTACCGTGCGAGTTCTGCTACCGACAATCTCTCCGCTGACGTCTCGCTCAATGGTGTGCTGAGGCCGGGGTGACGCTGGGTGCGTCACGCGCTGCTCCTCCGCAACACATGAAGGAGCGCTGCGTCACACGGGACTCGCCACTTCTGTGCATCTGTCACAGTCGTTTGGCGTTGCGTTGATTCACGGGTGACGTTGCGTCCCTTGTACGGACGCAAGGCGTGACGCGTCATGCGTGAAACAGGCCTCGGAGGTGTTTCCGTCCTGGGCTGTGTTTAGGAGTCAGTGAGGCGGATCCGATGACGCCGCTGGAGCAGCAGGTGAAAAGAGGAGCAGCGATCGATCCCGAGCAGGGGAGAGGCTGTGGTCGTGTGCCATGGGTGTCTGTGTGTGGGGTGTGGGTCTGTTTGTGTGCGTGAAATGGAGAGTGAGTGGAGGTGTACAGGGTAAATACTGTGCTGTGCGTGCAGTTGCTGAAGTGGTACGTGTTTTCCCCAGAACTTGAGGCTCGAGCCAAACAATTTGGCACCAAAACGGATGGTCCGCGAGTCGAGCCAAGTCAATCATAATTGCGTCAACATCCAAAGCCAGGCTCGCAATGTGAGCGTCACGATGTTGCCTTCCGTTTCGACCGGTGATGCAGCACCCATCGGCTTCTGTTGTGACGCAAAGCGACACATGCGCTGTGAATCAGGTCTGCGCGCCAAGTCCTCGAGAATGAGCCCTCCCGCCTCGTCCAAAATTGGCAACACCTCAGTGGGAAGGAAGACGCATTGGTCACGTGTGACGAAAACTCATCAAGATCTGCACCGGAAATAGGCTGAGCGCTGTTAAAGTTTGATGTGAAGTAATGGAGATGGCCTCCCGCTGAGGCAAAGTCCTTTTTTGTCCTTGGGGGACGTTTCTCTTTTCGTGATGCGTCGTGTGTTGGCCACTGAAAATCTGTGGGCTCTGTATTGTGCAGGGTTGTGTCCTTGGACTTGCCGGGACCCTGCAGTTGGTACATTTCCCGACAAAGTTTGTGGCTCTAGTGTTGTCCGAGGTTGCTTACAAAAGAATCTTCCGGCGAATTGAAGACATGATGTTTGTTGGTTCACTGGGTGTGGTCGTGCTCCTTGAACAGAGAACCCAGTTTGATGACCCGTTGATGTGTTCAGGGAAACATCTTGTTTTCGTGCGCTTTTTCTTCCTGGGTCAGACTGTTCGTGTGTTTGTTTTTCTGGTGCTTTGTTTTCCTGTGTTTTGCAGCCTGCGTCCACTGCTTGTTGGCGACACCAACTGGTGTGATCAGATCCACCACACAAACTGGTGAGGCTGGATCGAGCACACTATCTGGTAGGGCCAGATCTGTCGCACCAATTGGTAGGGGTGAAACCGATGGCAGGTGGTGGGCGCGCGCTGTTCAGTGCGCTGGAATGATTGTCACATTTTGGTTTCTTTGTTTTGGGTTTCTTGTGTTTCTCGGTGCTTTGTGTGACTTCATACAGTTTTTGTGCACTCAAAGAGTGTTGGTGTCAGTAGATAAACTGTTCGAATTGTGGAGTGTGCTGTTGAAAACGATGAGAAAGGTGACTCGTAGTGTATTCGATTTGAAGTGTTGTTTTTGCCATTGTAAATTTTTTACGCAATTTTGCCTTTGACCTGTTCTCTCGTCGAAGTGTTTGCGTACACCTTTTCTGTTTCCGTTGTGTTGAACTCGAACATCGATCACATCGGTCTTCCTGAATGTTTCGGAAAGGGATTTCGCAGTGGGGTGTGGGCGGACTGAATTGGGGCATCAAAAGGGTGAAATTCTACACTGGGGCGCACGTCTGCACGGTGTGCTGTTGAAGCTAAACAGGGGATGGGGTGAGGGCAGCGGTCCGCAGGCACGGGTGATGAATGTAACCTGAAGACAACAACAGGAATCCGTGCAAAACACACCGGACGTGACGATGTTTGGGTTGTTGCGCATGCTCCGTGGGTCTTGATATCTGTCCAGCATGTAGTGAGTCGTAGACCCATACAGGCGTGCGAGGCAGGGTTCGCGCTGGGTGCGTCGTGGGCTGCGTCGGGCAACGGCGACGCCCCTGCGCTCGTTGCCTTGTGGTTGGGGAGGCAACGCAGACGCAACCGCAACCAGTGCGTGGAACTGGCGGGAGCTGCGATCCGAGCGACTGTTTGTGCGTGTGTTTGTGTGGTCCAGGATGTGAGTTGCGCTTGGGTGTCGAACCGCCCTGACGGCGTCGGAGAGGGCCCAGCGGCTTGAGGGGAGCCACTGAAATTCGAAAGTTTGTTGTGCACCAAAACGCCCCCATTCCAGAGGGTCAGATCCTGACGAATGAGAGGGCTGCCAAGGCCTGTTAAATTTGTCGCATTTTTCGTTGGGTAGAATATGTCTGCGATGGCCGCGTCTGCAAGGGGCAGGATCATGAGGGCCCTCCCCTCCCATTTGTGTCCTGTCGGGTGACTGAATGCAAATGCTCTTGTGGCCCCGTGATGTGGATGGATCGCTGCCGCTTCGCCTCTCCCGCTTTCTGCACGCTTGACGTCTGGGTCTACGATTCGTGACTGTTGCATCCTTGTGAATGATTTTGCACTTTCCGTGTTGTGCAAGAATCATGTCCTAATTTTCCAGTCTTTTGGCACGTTTTACCCGTGTGTGATGTTGGACAGGCATCACGACCCCGCCCACCCCCGGGGCCCTCCGCAAGGGGATTCACACCCGACAGACCCCCACGCGACGTTGTGTGCTTTTCAGCGAAGACCTGTCGGCCCCGCCGCCGGCTGTGAACCTGACCCCGCCCGGGTCCCCGGTTCTCTCGCTGACGGAACGCGGGCGCTACCAGCAGCATCAGAGCAACAACAGAAAGAACCGGGAGCAGCAGCAGCACTCGAACGTGTTTTCCCGCCTCACGCGCAAGGCGCACCCGACGTCTCCGGGACCCAGCAGGTAACCACGGCAACTCGGGGCGGACCCGCCGGGGAGCGGCGCACTCGTGGTAACTGGGGCAACCAGAGAACGTGGAGCCTGTAACTGTGGCAACCAAGGCAATGAACGTTGAGGTAACCATGACAACTGAAGCCAGGAACGACGGGTGGTTGTCGGCAGTGAAATGGTGAGTATGACGAGCCAATGTTATGGGCGCAACAGCTGATCTCAAACGTCACCACTCAAGGTCAGTGAGGTCCTCCACAACTTTCGCAAATGTTGCAAGAGGGACTGTCCCCAAATGCAACAGCTCCGGTTCCCGAGGCTCCGACACTTGGCCCGTCCCGTGACCAACCCTGAGTTCCAGCATACGCAGTTTGAGTTTTGTTCGTCGTTTTTGCTGAACACGAGTGTTGCATGGTTGTTGTTGCACACTGGCCTGTTGCTGTGTTCAATTTTAACTGTTGTACAAAGCGTGTGAAGTCTTTAGCGTGACCACAACTTTCACGTTTGTGATGACCGAGGTGTGTGTACAGTGTACAGACCGCGTTGCGAAAATGTGAACACCAGGACCTCCGTTTCCAAGGGCGTCGTTGGTCAGTTGTTATGGAAACGAACCAGCGTCGGATCAGCCGGTGCGACAAACCCGAAAACCCGAATCTCCCTGTTCCGATGTTGAGTTCTTCCCCGTCCTGTTCTTTTTGCAGGTGGTTCTGCCATGATACACTTCTGTATCAAGAAAAGGCCTTTTCCCTTTCCTGTAGTTGCTAAGACACGGTTACACAAAACCCAGACGGTTCCCCTGCAGGGTTAATTCTAAAGTAATGCTTGGGGTAGTACAGGTTTCACTCGAGTAATTCTTAGTCGTGTCATATCTTGGCTCTTGCATGAAATTCATCACTTGTACATTGCGTTGGAAGTAGTACGCATTTCTCGTATTTCTAAACTTCGAACAAAAATCTGAAAGCATCATCCACGCGTGTCCAAAGAAAGGGAAGATGTTCCCCGTCACCCAAGTACGACCCGTGTTCACATCACGTGACTACGCTGTTCGTCATATGGGTGCGTCGTGCGCTGTGGACTGTTGAAGCGCTGCGCCAACAGCGTTCGCTTGAACAGGCGCGCGGAGCAGAACGCGTCCCGCTGGGAATCCTCACAGACAGATGTCTCAGTCTCAGCCGCGTCTCGTTCTCCAGGGGCGTGATTCAGTCGGTGCAGAACGCGGGGTCGAAGCCGGGGCCGCTGATCCACTGCCACACGGCCGAGGGCCACACCAAAGCTGTGCTCAGCGTCGCCGCCACCGAGGACCTGCTCTTCACCAGCAGTAAAGGTAGGAGTCGGCTTCGTTGTCGGCTTCCGGAGTCGGCTTCGTCTTCGTCAACACACACTGACCGGTGACTTCCTGTCACACAGAACCAATGAACGCAACGTCCATTGACGTGTTCCGAAACCTGACGCAAAATTGGAATCTGGCCTCGCTTGGTGTAGCGGACGAGTCCATGTCCGCAGCTTCCTATGGCGTCGTGCGCCAGTCATCCCTGACGCATTCAGTGTGCTTCACGTCTCCCATCGTTCGCAGACCGGACGGCTAAGATCTGGGACCTGGAGTCCGGGGACGAGATCCTGACGCTGGACGGGCACCCGAACAACGTGGTGCGCGTCGCGTACTGCGAGGAGACCAAACTCGTCTTCACCGTCGCCAACTTCGCTATCCGCGTCTACGACATGCGCCAGGGTCCCAAGTGCATCAAAACGCTCACGTAAGTGAGGTGACGTGGCTTGCGCGAGCACGTGGAAGTGGGTACGCTGACGAAGGCCTGTTTCCGTGGTTGGTACAGACTAACGTTGGCCAATCTGCTCTCGTCGCCATGATGCACGTGATCACCAAAAGTGAGGGCTCCTTCGGAGCGGACCCGTGACGTGTTCATGTTCATGGCGCAGGTCTTCGGGTCAGACGTACGACGGGCTGATGCCGGGCGACTCCCGGCAGCGCGTCCTCACCAACCAGATGGCGGCGGGCGAGAACGCCGTGCAGGACATCGCCGTCAACTCGACCGGATCCGTCCTCTACTCGGCGTCGTCCAACACCGTCCGCATCTGGGAGCTTCGAATGTGAGTGTGCGTGCGTGTGTGTGTGTGCGTGCGTGTGCGTGCGTGTGTGTGTTTGTGCACAAACGCTTTTGCGGGTGCATGACGGCGTCGCCCTCTGTCGCAGGTACAAAGCGGTCGGGAAGCTGTCGGGCGGCCACCAGGCGGCGGTGATGGTGCTGGCGGTGGACGACACGGACACGGCCGACGGCAACATCTGCGTCGTCACCGGCTCCAAGGACCACTACATCAAGGTGCGACCGCCAAACTCTCCTGATCTGAGAGTAGCACGAACTTGTTGTTGGCTTCGAGTGTCTGCGGTGGCGTGGAAATTGATGAGGTTCACGTCACTGAACGAAAGCTCGCGCTTGTAGTTTGGAGCAAACAAGCACCATCAAAACACACTCAATCAAAAACTATATGCACAAACCTCTGTCTGTCTGTCTGTCTGTCTGTCTGTCGGTCGCGGTCTCTTCCTGTTTCCGTCACACACGCATACCTGACTCGCACACACGCACACTTGTGTTTCCAGGTGTTTGACGCCGGGGAGGACTCGGTCGGCGTCCTCACGCCCAAGTACAACCTGGAGCCGCCGCACTACGACGGGATCCAGTCGCTCTGCCTCATGGGGGATCTGCTCTTCTCCGGCTCCCGCGACACGTGCGTCAAGAAGTGGAACCTCGCAGAGCAGAAGCTCGAGCAGGTACAACACAGGCGCGGTCTCGGGGGGGGGGGGGTGGTAGGGGCAGGCACGTGGCATCTGTCTTGGGGCGAGAGGTGACTATAGAAATTCGAGTTTCAGACGACGTCGACGCATTTCTGAAATGTTTGACGGAAACTTTGTCTTGCAGTCCATAAACGGCGCTCACAAAGACTGGATCACGGGTCTGTCGTTCATGCCGGGAGGGAACGCGTTGCTGTCCGGTTGCCGCGGCGGCATCCTCAAGGTGCGTGCGTGTGTGTACGTGTGTGTCAGTGATTGCACATGTGATGAGCTGGAGTGTGTGCGTACACGTCTGTGCTTGTGTGCAGCGAGTAAGTAAGCGTTCGCGTGCGTGCCTGCGTGTGTTCGGGAGGGGGGGGGGGCTTCGCGTGTTTTCTTGCCTGCGCCAGATGTGCGCCCGTGTGTGTGGAGAAGGTTTGTGTTTGTTTGGGTGGAATGCATGGTGTTTGTGACACAGGTTTGATGGTGTGTTCTTATTTGTTACGCAGCTGTGGAACATCGACGACTGCGGGCTGCTCGGGGAGGTGCGCGCGCACAACACGCAGATCAACGCCATAGCGACCAACGACCAGCTCATCTTCACCGCCAGCAAGTACGTGTGTCTCTATGGTTACGGGGTGGTGGGTAATGAGGCCTGTTTTTCGGTAGGTGTACGCCGTGCGTTGCGTCCCTGTACAAGTCAACAGGCGGTGCGTCGCAAGTCATGACGCAGCGCGCAGGTGCAAGACGCAGGGAAGCAACAACGACAATCCAGTGTGAAAAAGGGTGCAGCAGTCAATGCAGCAAAGCGACCCGTCATCTGGCGTGAACGGACTGTAACATTTCCGTTCAGAACGGAACGATTCAATGTAACATTGCGAGTGTCCAGCTGTAGAAACGTATTCGAAATAAGTGGGGGCGATTGGGAAAAGGTCCAGGTGTTTCGCACCGGATTCGCCACACGTCGCGACCCTGTGCAAGACAATCGGAGCTGCGTCGTCGCTTGCGATGCAGCACCCGATGTCTTGAACAGGGTCGCAACGGACGGCGCCGCCGGTGCGAGGCGGGGCTGACGTGTTGAGCCGCGGCTTTACAGCTTCTTGCCCGCTTCGTGTGTTGCTTTGTGCGATGGTTGCTGTGCGCGTGTCACGTGTCCACAGCTTCCTCTGTGGTGGTACACGTGTCCAGTCCCAATCCTGTCACACCGAAGTTCCGTTTCACAATGGACGCGTCATGAGCTGCGTCCCTGTTCTATCAACACGTGCGACGCAGCACGGGTTGACAAGAACAGACGCCACAGATGATTGGTCCACTGTGAAGCAGCTCTCCGGGCCCGCGTGTGAACCCCGTGTTGATTGTGCTGTGACAGTTGCGCATGCGCCCCCCCCCCAGCCTCGTTTTGATTCAGTTCCGTTGGAAGCCGTGGTGAGACCCCGATCCCTGAATGTGTTTGTTCGCTTTGTTGGTTGAGTTGAGTTGTACATTTTTTGCTCGCTTCAAGTGTCAGGTATTATTTGGGAGATTCTTTTGTTGGTGCAGTGCCTTGCGTTTACGTGGTATCCCTTTCCGTGGCAATGGAGGCGTTGGGGTTGGTCAACGTACGATTGAGGAAAGGAGGGAAAATTGCACTTTGTTGTTTGATCCCACTTTTGTCTGATTGACAACAGGCCCGGGTGATTGTGTGAGAGCTCGATCTAACCGCGCACGCGCACTTGAGTCGCTAAAATCACGTGACTAAACCCGTCCAATGAGAATCCTGCAAACCAAAATTAACCAATCACGCGTTTGCTAGCGCTGAAACCCAATGGCATCACGAGATCCTAACACCCAATTGAATCACACTGTGGATCCATAACCTTGAAGATCAACCAATGGTATTTCTTGGCTCTTGTAGCGAGGCGCCAATCAAAATTTGGCAGCCGTCCTGGGATGTGATTCCGGATGAGATCCAGGAGCACTACTTGTGATGGTCGCTCTGACTCGGGAGGCGGGAAGACCGCTTCACTTGGTACTCACATCTACAGTACTTAGTTCTGAAGCCACCTCACGCTGGGTGCGTCATGCGTTGCGTTCCCGCTCTTGTCTCCAGGCTCAGCGTCGCAAGTGCGATCCTGGACGGAACACATGACGCACCCAGTGTGGAGCAGGTTCTCTGCCCAGTGCACATAGAGTGCTTAGCGTGCACGCGCATGACCAACGAAAACTTGGGCAATGCCGTTTATTCTGCGCCTGAAAATAGTTTTTGTGCGATTTGTTGGAAACGCACGCGATGCCCACAAATTTTTTGTGCGCAGTGGAACTTTCAAACGGTTTGCGCGAGATCGCTGTAGTCTGTGTCCGTCGGGTTGGCGAAGGAAATCTTGTATGAGTGGCGAAAAAAACGTACAACGAAGGCATCTCGAAGCAGCGCGAAATTTGGGTCGCAGTCATCAGGTGGCGCCCGTTCCCCAGCAGGAGATTCTTCTCTTCTCTCCCCTCGGAGTCTTTTCGCCCACATCACCGCGACTCTTCTTCTGCCGAAAGTTCTTTTGTTGTTGTGTTGTTGTAAACCGCTGCAGTGTGTAGAACGTCGTCTCCACGCGGTACGGAGTCACGAGGGCGCTCCGTTGTCGCGCACTGTTCGGGAAAGCGCTGCTTAGACTGGACTTGTGCGGATCTCTCATTCAGACGGTCTCAATGTGTGTTGTTATGTTTCAGTGATAAGAACGTGAAGCTGTGGGCGCCCGGGCCGGAAATGAGCGGGGACCTGTGTGAGGACGACTGATCCCGCCGCGCTGTCACTGCGCACGCGCCAAGCGCTCAGCCGTGACAGTCCCAGTGCGCAGCGCCGCCGCGCAGCTCCACAGCCAATCAGAGGCGTGGAAACCACAGTGCAGGGCTGGGAGACACCGAAGCTCAAGGAAGAGAGGGACCAACTTCTGTCTGCGGCCACCCGAGCTTCAGCATGTGTTTCACATTGTGCACTTCTCTTTAATTTATTTCTGCTTGTAAAAGTGGTGGAGTTTCTCCATCCTAGGGCATTTGCTTGTTTTAAGTTTGAATTTTTTACGTATTGAAACCTTGTTCAAAGGGGTTTTTGACCAAATTGTGTCTTTTTACTCACTTACTCTTCCTGGCAAAAACATACACAATTTTCCTGTCTTCTATACACGGTCTTAATCTGCTACAAAACTCGTGGGAATCGTCACTTTGTTCAACGTTTTCGTTTCTGTTCGACTGAAGAGGCTATTAGAAACACTGCTGTAGAAGCTGTCTAGTCATTTGCTATCAACCTTCTTGTTCAAATCTTTTTTTCAAATCAAAGTGGGAGAAGGAAACTTGAAACAGACTCGTTGAAATCGCAGGTGTCTGGGTGTTGGGCTGGGGGAACATCGTGTTCAAGTATTGGGCCGGGTTCACACTGGATGCGCCGGGCGCCGTGTCGCTGCACGAGTCAGTGGGGAAAATTTTGAGTGAAACTCCTGTGCGTGTCACACGTTCACACGTTGACGTGGAGTACTGACCCTCTCCACCGAGGCAAACGCGAAGTCCTCGTTGACGCGCGGTGAGAGCTGGGAACTTTGATTTCGTGCAGAAGCGACGTGTCACGCATCCAGTGTGACTCTGGCCTCAGTGATTGTGTGTGAGCACCGGAGTCGTGTTGTGAAAACTGGATGGAAACAGTGGATCATTGGCCATTGCCAAGGCGACGCGAGATTCTGTTGTCGTTGCCAGGGTGACATGTTGCTGTGGTCGTTGCCAAGGCGACGCGTATTGATGTGCGTGTATTTGTGGGCATGGAGACGTGTTTAGCTGACAGATCTTCATGGGGCAAGTGAGTTACGTTTGTGGAGTTGATTACTTGACGCAGCGCAGAACTGTCGGTGGACCGTCAACTGGCGGTCAAGTTGAGCATGCTGTTTCCTGCGTGCTCAGGATGAGGTCCAACGTGCGAAAGTGTTGATTGTGCATAGGCTTTGGTTCCGCGAGCGTGACATCACGGACGGAAGACGTGCAGCTGGACACTTTTCCATTTGTTCAGTTTCACTTTCAGTTCAGTCTGTGATACAACTGGTGTGTGTTGTGTGCATTGCTATCGTGGTCAATTGTCCACATAAAGCGGGGGGGGGGTCAGGGGGTGGCCTTTCAGCACCAGAAGCTGGGTTTGCGCGAGTGAATGGGCGCAGCGTGGCCGCCGCACGCAGCGCGTCACACGTGGCAAAACTGACGCAAACCGTGAAATGTTCTCAGTTCAAACAAATGACCTCATTTTGTCGTGCACTGCATTTCTCCTCCAAACCTTGTGAGTGGATGTTGTTAAACGGAACAACAACGTCCTCGGAATTTTTTGAAGAACAATAGAAAGACAAAAAGAACTTGTTTCCTCAGTGGCGCGTAATCTGTAGAAAGAAGCACTCGAGGGACTTCACTCAGAATGCGTCGTACTTCCCATCCTATCGTTACGTCTTGTGATAAGATACATCCTGCGCCAACCCCGTCTCTGCGTTGCGAAAATATGAACTATGAACGTCGATTCAAGTGACAAAAATGCTTAAAATCCGCGCGTTTTCTCCTCTCCCGTGTTCTGTGCTTGTGATTTCTCGTGTGTTGCTCAGTCTGTGACGTTTGAATCATTCCGACCAAACTGCAATGAAAACGATGGCCTTGTGATATTTGTTGCGTTCGTGTGGTGATTTGTGAGAAGAGTGTGAGGCCGGGTTCACATTGGATGCGCCAGTCGTTGCGCCCCTGAACAAATCAAGTGCCGTTTCCAACCCTTGGCTTGTTCTGGAATGCGACGCAGGACGCGTCAAATGTGAACGTGGTCTCTGAGCCTGTGTCTTTGTCTTTTGACTTCCGTTTTTATCCGAAACCCGCGCTTTTTTCTTCAACTATTTCCTTTGTCCTTTTTGTTTCGTGAGATGTGTGTGTCGTTCCGTGCTGATCATCGAGATGAAGAACAGACGCATTCTCCTTGTTCTGTGTGATACGGTTTTGATCCGACCACCACCACGCATTGCAGAACGTGATTGAAACTCCACTGGCGGATTCACAATCTGAAGTGTGTTGGGGCAGGGGAGGGTGACTAGACCTCGTGGGAGAGATACAAACTCCAACCGCGAAAAATTGAACAAGTGAACAAAACAGAAGGATCTAAGACTGTGTGTTGCACAAAACAGAGGGGGATGTATGTTTGTTGTTTGCACTCCTGGATCAGGCCCCACCCGCCGGATCAGCTGGAAAACTGTGTGTTTCCCTGTTCATCCCCGTAACCTAGTCAACGGGACCTGAGCCCTTCCACGCAGCGTGCATACCTCACGTGAACGTTCGTTCTGCAGTCGGGAGGCTTTCCCAAGTTTGATGCACCGGTGACGGTCCATTGACGTCACTGCTGCAAATCTTGCCAAAGCCCTTCAACTCGTTGAAATTTGGGTGGTGTGACGTTTGTGCGTTTGCGTGACGTTGGCACGTCTGCGTTGCAGCTCAGCGTCCCTGAAACGATTCCAGTTTGTAGCCGCGAGACTGATCACGTGATTCTTCGCACGGATTTATCACAGCAGTTTGTACATATTTGATTCACACCCTATTTATTTCACTCGAACAGGCGTGGATTTTGTCTCTGAGCGCTTGATTTTAGCTCTGAAATGTTCATGCTTCCTGCACTCTGCCGTTTCTGTGCGTTTGTTTTGCTCGTGCGGATGAACTGTGAAACGGCTGGGTCCACGCTGGATGCGAGCTGCTTGTGCAGGTCAGTGTCGTTGCTTGCCACGCAGCGCCCAGTGAGTGACCTGCTGTGTGACGCACTCGGTGTGAACCCGGCCGGAGATCTCCAGGGCTGGGGCTCTGCAATGTTGCCGCAGCTCAGCTTGTGCAATGATGGGTCATGTTCGTTGATTTGCATCGAGCCTGTCTTAAAACTTCCGAAAAATCTGACGATTTTGCCAGAGCTTTTCCTAGTGGCTTTGTGGAGTTCCGTGTGTGCAGGGAGTGAGTCACTTTGTGAAAAGTCTGCGTCATGTTCGGTGTGAATGGAAACTGCGAGGAAAAATCTCAGCGAAACGAAATTTCGCCTGTTGCCCGGCAACGTGAAGCGCGTCACTGGGTGAGTCAGACGAGTCTGACGCATCGAACATGGTGTGAGTGAAGCCGACGCGTGTGAATTGTTCTTAACGAGCTTTAAAGCTGTGTAAACTTGACTGGTGCTCATACGAAAGGAAAAATAAACTTTACAAAACCATTGGTTCCCTTGTCGTGCCAAACAAGAACAACGTTGAACACGCGCGGTTCCTTTTGACTTGCACAGAACCCAATGCAGCGTTCTTCGGAAAGAAACAAATCTTGAAAGTTCCAAGATGTTTCACACTTTATTGCGTGCAACCGATGTACAGTGTAACTGCATCTCAAATGTACAACAATTCACTACGAAAATAAGACGCGCGCATTCTGCTTGGTAGATTTGTACCCTGTCGACACACGAGAGGACTTTGCGGAAAGCCGGAAAAAGCCACTGGAATCTGCAAACTTAACAAATGCAAAGAAATGCAACATGGAAGTGAGAGAATAACTGAAAATCAACCAGTAGATGTCTGACATTACGAAGTGCAGAAATTCCTTGTGATGTCAAAAAGATACAGGAAATGACAAGAATTTTGAGATAAAAATACGCGTTGCTTGAAGTCCCTGTCGCATCCCGTGTGAACCCACTGAACGCAGCAGTTCAATGGAAAACAGGAGGACGGGTCCCCAGCGCAATTACGAGGCCTCGGGCCCCAGTGACAGTCATGTCGCTGTTAACTGAGTGGGGCGCGTCCCGGGACCTGCTCTTTATTTTTTGCCAATTTTTATCTGTTCGAGTTTGTTCCCCTTTCTCACCCTTTCTCATTTGGAGTCTTGTTCGTGTCGGCTGAAGTAGTCGAACATCGATCGCAGCTGTGAGAACCACAATTCCTTGCCAACTATATCTAAGCATCATCATCAATAGAATAAACCGCCAACAATAATGCCTCCAGAACTGGCAAGACACGACAAACAGAAGTCGCACTTTCCCTGAACGACCAACTTCCCAACAGACGCTGGAGACCTTTTCGCACAGAAAACCCAGCGTCAAGTCCAGCACCAACGGAAAGGTTTCCGTTGCCACCAACGCTCCACTGTTTTGTAGCGGTGACGTTTCGGCAAAAAGTGAGCAACTCTCTTCAGTGATTGTGCGACACTGACGCTGGATCAACTGAGGGTGGATTCATATAGAGCTGCGGCAAACTCATTGCGTTCTGCGTTTTGCGGCAAAGTGTTGGGCGGCGTCAAAATTTAAGATGATGCCCAATGTGCTGCAGGTAGCTTGCCCTAGATAATCGATGGGAGCCGATTCTTGATGCAGAAATGGCAGTCAATGGTGACCTCATTCCACTGCCGCTGCCGCAGTTTCGATATGAATTCAGCATGAGCCTCCAGTTGCAGACACGACGAAACGTCAGTGGAGCACACCATGGCTTGTGTGAGTGACAACGAAACACGTAACGCAAAACCCCTCGAGTCATGCAAATCGAGGTTGTGACGCCGAACAGATCCACTGTCTTCAGCTTTGAACAATGCTGACCACATCAAGTCTGAACCACGTGTTGTGTCCCTGAACAAGTCAACGTGCGAGTTCAGCACTGAAGACGAAACACGTACACGCGCTGCTAAATTTGATAAACACTCGGTACCAGAATGCCAGCGTACACTATGCACAACGCCACATGGAACAGCTGCACACTGAATACCTGTCGTCTGATATGGCACAATAACCGTACCCCAACCCTGAGAGCCCCCCCTCCTGTGCTACAATACTGGTTCCCGGGACATTCCAGTCTCGGCGTCCCCCCTCCTTCCCCACTGCTGTTTCCCCCTGGGCGCCCCCGCCCGCCTGTGCCCCCCGTGTGCGCTGTCTCCCGGAGGCACACGCCCAGTTGCGCGACGCCTCAGTTCTGCTCCTGCCTCGCCAGCACGAACCCCGTCCGGTTGGGCGCGTACACCTGCAAGCAGACACAGCCTGTCTACATCTGGAAAGGTGCATCTGGTGCAACATCAGTGTCACTGTCACAGTAACAAATGTAACACCAACGCGTCCCGCACCTCGAGGACGAAACAAGTATACATGAATGCGCACGCACACACACACACACACACGCTCCCTGTCTCTCTCGCCGTTTCTCTGTCCATGCCCATCAGTCCCCCTCTCTGTCTCTTTCTCACATACACACACACACACACACACACACACACACACACACACACTGACCAGAAGGTGGTTGTAGCGGTTGTCCCAGGCCTCGGGGTCGCTCACAAACTCCGTGTTGTGGTCGAGCCGGTGATGCCCGCCGTACTGCCCGGCGTCCGTGTCCAGCACGATCTTGTATCTGAAGACAAGACACGGCGCAGAGTCAACGTGCGAAGATCCGCACACGCGCAGACGCCAACACCCTGACCCCAACCCACAATTCCTCACACACCCACTCGGACCCAAGCACCCACGCTAAACCCACCTGCCTGGTTTGCACATCCCAATAACGCAACGTGTGCAGCACACACATCAACACGTACACCACTCACCGACTGCTCGCACATACACGCACACACGCACACACACACGAGTTCTACTCACGTGCCCGGCTTCTGCACCCCGATCTTATACTGTGTGTACGAGTTGGTCGGGTGGAAATTGAAGACGAACACGACGTCTGCGCGGTCGAACACCACCACCTTGTCGCCCTCGTGCTTCCGACTCACGTACGCCTGAAACACGCACGCGCAACAAAGTCACGTCGCGTCAACGTCACGTCACGTAGCGACCTGACGTCAGACGAATGATGCGTGACAAGGTGAGAAACGAAATGCAAACGATACGATATTGTGCACGCCACCCTTGCAAATTTGAAGAATTATTTTTGTGTGGTTCCCAAGATGCGTTGAGAATTAGATCTATTCGGGTATCTGTGCCGGAGCTTGATGCTAATGGAGCAGTGAAAAAACATTCGCCACCGCCAAGAGAAAACGATTCCCTCGGCCACCAGCAACTTCATGAATCAAGAGGTGGATCCAGGGGGCCACGGGACGGACAGATTCAGGGGTCTCGAGGAACGACCCTCTGCGCCAGAACAATTTTGCCCGTACTTTCAACATGGTCCGTTTTCCAAACAAAATATCTGTCGCCCCCGACCTGATCCTGGATCCATCCATTCGATGATCCAACGGTTGGGACAGGAATTCATGCTCGTTCACGGGTAAAATGAACTTCTCTCGTTGACAGTCGGGGGTTCGTTGAAACATGGTTGACTTTGAAGTGTTCTTGGCCATGAATGAAACATCATGTTCATGGCTGTCTACGTACGTACACTGAAGAACCATGCCAGAGCACGCGAAGCAATCCAATGTTGTTTCAACCTTTCAAGGCATGGAAGATTTGTCATGCAGAATCCTTGGCAGCCTCCAGGTCAGGTTCACACTGAATGCGTCAAGTTCGGAAACAACACAAAAAACGCTGGATCGCAAGCCACGACGCACCGCCCTATGACCAGAAGGGAAACAACGCGTGACGCATCCAATGTGACCCCGACCTGAGGTGTGTGGGCCGGGGTGGGTTCACACTACTGTTACCTTGATGTCGTTGGGGGTCCTTATCCTAAACTGCATTGCGAACAGGAACATGAAAGACAAGTTGGACGACCACAACACACAACGGTACGACGAAGGCCTGTTGTACACAGGATTTGCCTGTGTTGCCTCACTGCACGAGCAAATTGGAGCTGCATCACACACGACGAGGCAGCGACAACTCATTTGTGCAGTGAGGTACCGTAATGCACATCCAGTGTGAGCAAGGCCTGACTTACAAAAGGCAAATGCCGCGTGACTAAGAACAGAAAAAGCTGTTGAAAAAGCTGTCAGAATGAGACGTTTTGTGAGCGCGTCGCTCTGTGAAACGAGCGCAAGTGGAGCATGAACTGTGGTATTGGGTTTGACCAACCGAAATGTGCGAAACAAATGCTAATGTGATGAACAGTGAAAAATATATTCAGAAATGTTGGCCGAGTTCCAAGGTTGGGAACAAAAAGAAATTTAAAGTCACAACACAAAAATCTGAGCGCGAACACAAAAATCTGAGCGCGAACTTCTTACACAAGATACAAGAAACCAAAATGACAGCGCAAAAAAAGTTTCTGTGTACAACAAAAAACTCAACATGTAAATTTGCTGCTAAACTTAGCTGCTGCCTGAACAAATCTTAAAACGAACAACTGAAGCAAACTAAACAGCGTGCGATGTCAAACAAGTTTCGTGTCTCGGCTGAAAAGAATAAAGCCGAATACAGCCCGCAGCTTCCTGGGGCACCGCCCGTGCCACTGTGCGAGAAGCTGAGCTTTGGCCAGCGCACATAGCTATCCATTAATGACACACCAACCAAATTTCCCTCGTCTGGGTGGACTGACCTGAGGTGCCTTGAGCCAGCCGAAGTGGTTCTCCGTCATCTGCATGTCCCGGTCGAAGAGGTTGAGGAACTTGTACTTGAGGAGGTCGTCGTCGAGGATGTTCCACTGCCGCCGCGCGTAGTGGTACGACTCGTTGTTCCCGACCCGGGGGAAGTCCAACCACTCGGGGTGGCCCCACTCGTTGCCTGGGACACAAACCACAAAAGCGTTGCTGAGTGTGCAAGCGATGTAAGAAACAGGGAGAGGGGCACACAGGGATCCCCCTGACCCTCAAACTTCCACAAGAAACCAGGACAGACGCGATGTTCTTGACGAGGCTGAATCACCCACCCGCGACTGAGACCGTACCTATGAAGTTGAGGTAGCCCTCCCCGCCCAGCGCGTGCGTGATGAGTCGGATCATCTTGTGCAGCGCGAGGCCGCGGTCGATGATCAGTGACGGTTCGCTCGTCACCGACATGTGCGTGTACATCTCCTTGTCCATCAGCCAGAACGCCAGCGTCTTGTCGCCAACAAGCGCCTGCAATTAGATCGTCACCGTATTGTCGCTCCTGTCCTGTCCGCACATCACTACGTCTCCAGTTTATGTACGTGTGTGTGTATGTGTGTGTGTGTGCGTGTGTGTGCACTGTCACCTGGTCGTGGCTCTCGGCGTACGCGATGTGCTTCTCGCCGTATCTCCGGTTCGTCAACGTGTGCACCATGTTGCCCATGTTCCAGTCGTCGTCCTTCTGTTCCTTCAGAAGCTGCAATACGTGACAGGTCAGCGTCGAGTCACTCTGGATTGGAAGCGCCGCGCGTCGCGTCTGTGACGCAGCTTCCGTTGACTTGCACGTGATCGAAATGCGCGAGGGATCAATCACTAACAAGGCCTTTTCGTGGGTGGTTCATGTCTCAAGGCAAGGAGGTACTTCACCGCACTTCACTCTTTCTCTTGGTGCACAGGTACACCACCGGAATCACTCACAAAGCTCTTCGCGCTTCAACCTGAAGAACTCACCTTGATCCACATGTCCGGGATGGCCATGGCGAGTCTGTAGTCGAAGCCCTGGCCTCCCTCGTCCACAGGGCGACACAGCGCAGGCATCCCCGACACCTCCTGCGAAACAAGTTTTGCAACACGAGTTCAAAAATGGTGAATTATTCGGAATCTCATTTCCACTGAGGTTGTTCCTGAGTCACACTGTTCTGGTGGTACCCTCCCCTCCCACCATGTCCCACCAACCTCGGCAACTGCGATCATGAACGGGTGGGTCTGTGTGTGTGTGTGTGTGTGTGTGTGTGTGTGTGTGTAAATGTGTTTGTGCGTGTGCCCCACCCACCTCTGCGACTGTGATCATGAACGGGTAGGTGTCGTGCAGTAGCTTGTTGGCCATCATCAGGTAGATGAGCGACTCCGTGTCCGTCGCCAGCCCAAAGTACTCGTCGTAGTGACCGCTGAACCCGGTACCTGCAGTGAATGTGCGTGGGTGTGAGGTGTTCGTGCAGCTCTGCGTCAATCGGTCTCTTGACCATGGCTTACAACCAGAATCCGACCCACACCATGCCATGGTGGTGGTGGTAGACTACCGGTACAGATCCATGTCGTGGTGGTATGCCGTGGTACGTACCCATGCCGTGGTGGTGGTAGAGCATGGACGTGACCCCGTCGAAGCGGAAGCCGTCGAACTGATATTCGTCGATCCACCAGCGCAGGTTGGACAGCAGGAAGCGCAGCACCTCCCAACTGCAACAGATACAGCCTTCCTCTCACCTTGGGCAGACAAAGGTTTCGGGTAAAATTGCGTATGACACCGAGATGGCGAAATATTTTGAGGGTGGGAGTACAACTCGAAAGGCGGGATTTGACATTCACACAGAACACATTCTCTGTTTCTCGTGTGAAACTTTGGTGAAGTCAAACGGCATTGAAAGTCCAGACAAACTGCAAATCTGAAACATTTTCTTGAACATTTCAGAAACCAAGAAGTCCTGGACAGAGAGGTGAAACTTGGTGCTGCTGGTGGATCCAGAAGTGGGTGAGTGGTACCGTTCATCCCAGAGCATGTGTTGTGTCGCAGGTGGAAGACCTTTTGCTCTGTACACGTCAGAAATTTGAAATTGGACTTGCCGGCAGTCCCCTTCCCTTGCAGGGTCTGCTCAGCTCGGACCATCCCTGACCCAAGACTTGGTCCACAACAGTTCTCTGTGGACTACGTGCAAGCCAAATGGCACGGATCGAGTGGCGCAAGTGCAGTGCGTGTGCGCTGCAGACGTACTTGTTGTAGTTGA
>JAAUXT010087003.1_pt1 | contig 31025 bp, 34 predicted proteins | sample 7278171 | NCBI WGS metagenome assembly JAAUXT01 (sample SAMN14350112, study PRJNA611818) | marine sediment metagenome | isolation source: surface marine sediment (1.8m) | place: French Polynesia: Moorea | collected 2018-08
CCTTCTCTCAGATGTACGGCTCACACTGTACTGTGTGTAGCTATGAGGTACCCGTCAAGTTGAGGATTCGTCCCGTCGAGGCAGATGCTCCTGCAGCGTTCATAGGCTGGACCGTTCCGCTCCTTTAGGAAAGGAACAACCTAGTGATTATGTGCGTTTCCCGCCATCGCCCCCTTTGTAATTCCTGATGCTTTGACGCTGTGCATCAGAACTTGGACAGAAGTACGCCATTATAAATTATCCTGGTCAAGGCACCCCAATTTGCAGGTTATATCACGGCCCTAGCACAAAACCTTCGCAAAATGAACATTCCAGGTTTTTAGTGGCGCGAGCGCGACTCAAATCAACACAACCTCATTGGTTTACCCCCCCCCCTCTCCTCTGGCGAGTAAAGGAACCAAGTTGCTTTTCCGGGTACATAAACTGAGGGAAAAAATTGTCACCAAACAAATCTTTATTGTAAGCTGGAGATTTGGATGGCATGGCTGATTTTCTGCTTTTCTTGTCCAGTTTTGGACTGTTGTCAATTCGGCAACAAGGTATCTCCGTCTTGTCGCATTTCAGCATCGAGTTGTCCATTATCTGGCTTTACTGCTGAAGAACAGGAATGATACTTCTGAGAGAATCCACAAGGTCGTGCCTTTGTTCATGGTGAGGTCCTTGTGAGCCCTCCTGTTTGTTTTGCGAAAATTAACTTTGGAGTGCATGTGGACGCATTTTGTTCGATCTTGTCAATTCTTGTATCTCACTGGTTTCAAATTTGCAGAAATCCTACCCGTCCCTGGAGAGTTTGGTGAGGATGTACCGAGGGTGTCAGCGCGCGCTGCAAGCTCATGCGTCCGAATGAATCAGCTAGTCGCGCATTGTCAATGCGGTTGTTGGATTTACTTTGGCAATTGTTCATTGGATCCTGGCACTTGAAGGAGCAAACTTTTGTGCTTCAAGCAGTTCCTCACTTCTGGGACTTCACACACGATGGAAAGGTTGGATTTGTGTGGATATATTTTGTCTGTTGTCACACGTCAGTTGCTCAAAGAAATCACCATCTGGGACGACGGTCGGTTGTTCACCTTTGCTTCAAAAAGCCAATATCGTTCTGAACTGCATCAAAATAGAGAATAGTCCGAGTGAATTTTATTTAGAGGGGAACAAATACGAACCTGCTTTGCCGAGACATCAAAACAATTTCGGGGTTGTGGACCTGAATCTCATTTCGTTGTTGCAAACCTTTTTCGTGTCGAGAAAATGAGAAGTTGTGTTGTCTGCTGAAACAAAGGAATTATCACGCAGTGATGTCATCAGTCTCACAACCTTGCGGGTTTCAGTTGCTTCTGAGGCCAAATACGGGTCGACTATCATGGCACAGATGTGAGAGGTGCAGCTGCACTGATGTCAATTTTACACTTCCGTTTGTTTTTGATATGCATATTGGTTGTTGAAATAAAATTGTTTGCGTTGGAGAAGTTCACTTTTTGTCCGTGTCGCATTTTCATTGCAACGACCAAGACTGCCATTTCTGCTGGTTGGGGTTGTTTATTTGCTGCTATAATTCTACAACTTCAGGATCAAAACAAGTCACACACAGGAAAACGTACGGACAAACTGGTGAAAACATTTTGGTCCATTCGGCACAATAATTGCTCAAACATTCGAAGATCAAAATATTTTTGAAGGAAACTGAACAAATTTCGCACAAGTCAACAGTGATTCATGACTGTTCAACAAATGTCACGGAACCTGCAGTGTTTGTGAACACCTTCGATCTGAGCGAATCACCATGACACCCAATTGCAACGGTGCAAATGCCGACTGTTTCCATTCGACACAGGAATGGTGACCAGAAATATGTCATGTTGATAAAACGAACAGAGGCACACAAAGACAAATACGGTGTGCGTTCTTCACTTTTCTGCAATTCTCTACACACAAAAAAATACCTCAACATATCTGCGACAAGGTCCTGGATGCCTACACACGATACGAGTGCACATTCTGCGACATTTACATACAAACTGTCAATTGTGCAACAAATAGGCGTTTTACACACTGTGACATCATTTTTGGCGTACGAAAATAAATACGCAGGTCTGAAAACGCAAACTCGTGGCAGTGTGTCCTCTGGCTATGTGTAAAACTCCAGGTTCAAGACTCCCATTCAGACCATTCTTGAAGGCCTTTCTTATTTTTGTGTAAAACACGCCTCTCTTTCGTCACGATGCATTCATGCCAATAAATTACAGTTGTTCCTCTACAGTCCGGATTCAACGCTTTTGAATGGAAAATTTGGGATTTTGTCACGCGCGACTATACACCATCGACATTCGAATTTTTAGGCTGGTATCGTCAGGGCAAGTTCAGTTGTCAGGACTTGAAAGCGAATCGTTTGTGATGCCTGCACCACCTCAATAACAACCACCAGACGGGTTGATGCGCACTGCACACTCACGGCGCACAGTTATGATACGAAGGATCACCCGCGGACTTTTCAGATCAATGTGTCGCGCGCACAGTGTCACAACTGTCCGCTGCAACCAACTGCACCGCGCCTTGTCCCGCAGCACAGCTGTCAGTGCGCACCACCCCTCCCAGCGCCGAGCCGCCTTTACTCGTCCTCGGTGTCACTGTCGACGGGCGGCTCGACGCCGGTGTGCACCGACACCTGGACGTTGCGGTTGAGGCTGATGGCCGGGTAGAAGACGCCGTGCAGTCCGGTAAACGCGATCGGGCCGTGCGGCTCCTCGTTCACGTAGAAGGACAACGTGTGCTGGTTGAGGTCAAGCAACACGCCGATGACGCTGTTGACGCCAATGCCGCCCTCCACCCGGTTGGTGTGCTGCCCGCTGTTGATGAACCAGCTGCGCTTGTGGTCAATGTACATTCCCCAGCCTTTGTCGTCTTTACCTGCAGCAACAGAACCGCGCGTTACGTTTTGGGTTTGGAAACAAGAAGCACGTCAACAAGCTAGCTGCTCCTGACACAACTGCTCCAAAACCAGAGTTCTGTTTAGCACGCTGAAGAATTCACATTTTGCAGTTTATTGTTGGGTTCCCAACTGCACAGTGCAAGGAAACGCGCAAGGAAACGCCTTGAGTTTGTTCATTGTCTGACCGCACGAAGTGTAGCGATTGACAACCAGGAAATATAATCTTCATCACACGAACCTATCATGGCGTCCTTCGCGACATCGAACTTGACGATGCCGAACGCCGGGTCAGGTGTGTTGTCGTATCGGTCGACGACGATTTCCCAGTAGTGGACGCCGCGCGAGAAGCCGACGCTGCCCAGCACGACGCGGTCGTCGTAGTTGTTGCACGTGACGGTGAGGTTGTCGTTGGAGAAGAGGATGTCGGGGTGCGCCGTGCTCGGGTCCATTGTGAACCACGCCACTGCAGTCGAGAAAACGTTTGGGCAACATGTTGAGATTTCCTTCGAGCGTAAGTGGTGGCTCAGGCCCGTCCGTCCCATCCACCCTCCAACAAGGCATTGAGGTTCCTCTTTGTTGAAAAATCCGCAGTTTAGCTTGCGTGAGTACCGCGAATGCGCGGGTCCTGGAAGGTGGCGCCATCTCGCGCTACCATATCGCAAATTCTGTGGGCGCCACTGAAAGTCGCTTGGTCTTTGTAAGTTACCTTAAATGTTTGCGGCGAATTCTCAAGAACCATATTTATGCCTACCTGCTGCCGTTTGAAGACAAATACATTCGCTGTAGTCGCTGTCCCCGGCATGGTTGAACGCTTTCACGTGCGCGTTATACATGCTGTCAAAATGCAGACCTTCCACAGTGCACATCGTCTCTTTGCCCGTGTACACCTCCTGAACGGAAACCAAAACGAAAGGCCGTTGCGTGACGTAGAAAGAAATGAAGCTCATGTATCACAACGAAACACGACATCACAACAATGCCCGTGTTGTAACATTGTCAGGTTTCAGAGAAATCAATTTGAGGAGCTTCCTGTTCACGAGATATAAAATTAGATTGTTGTTTGAATGAACGTTTCTCTCTTTCTTTGCGGGAAAAGAAAACTGCATCAAGAAATGTCAAAAAAAGAACAAACACAAAACACGAAAGCGGGGCTTTGAACACAGCCCCCTCCACCTGAAGAGAGAACTCCTGGGCTGCAGTGCTCACCCTGAAGTCCCCGTCGTGCCCGTCGTCGAGCTCCAGCGTGTAGCCGTCCTGCACGGACGCGACGTGCGGCTGCCACGCGATCGTCACCGTGTTGTTCTCCGCGCTGCACTCGTCGGGCAGGAACTGCGGCGCGCTCGGGGCTGTGGGGAAATACGGGCGAAACTGTACGGTACTTCCGTTTCCCAAGCATTGCGACTGTCGGAGACCAACAATCAACTGCAGTTGCCTCCGCCCGTGTGTGGCTGGTTGCACTTGCAAATGAAATGCAGCTTGGTTTGGGCGTCCGGGTGAGAAAAGTGAAGGCAAATGGGAAGTGCGTGATTCGACGAAAACACGGACTCAACGAAGTCAATCACTTCAAAGTGAGAAGTTGACCAGCAGCAACTTCTGGATGATACCTAACAAAGGACCAAATTGTGAAAAAACGCGTGTAGCGAACTTTCTTTTCATAGAATTTGTTAATCCTATTCTTCTCCGCGAAGTAGCGTGTAGGTTTACACCCGCGTGAGATTGGGTTATTCAGCGTGTTACGCAAAGCCTATTTTCTCCCCCATCTATCCTGTTACTCAAGATTAGACCATCGTTTCCGCTGCTGCAGGACTCAATCTGCTGCTGCCACAACGTTGTTCGGCGGGGCTTTTGTTCATCCACGCATTCCTGTGCACTTCATCACTTTCACAACAAACTTACCTTCCAAACCCTCTGAGCGCACAAACGAAAAGAAAGCACAAATCAATGCCGATGTCGAAACGTTCAGCAACACGTGAAACCTTTTGGGCTCACACAATTTACCCCAAAACACAGGCGAATTTGCGCGTCGAACAAGGCTACAAGGAACGAGTGCAAGCTGCCAATATAGCTTCCTGTCCAGTTTGAAAGGCGCTGCTTGCATAACACCTCAACGTAATCCGTAGTGTCAGAAAGGTGCCAAACGAGAGGCAATTTGTGAACGTTTTGGCAGCTGCGCGGCCGGAGCCGCTAATAAGCGCTGATGACTCCCACGGACCCATGTGCCACGGATTTGGAGATATGGCGCAGCGTGGGCTTTTGGGACGCATATTTGTACAGGTTAGATTGAACCCACATGCCACTCGCCTGAGCTGCAAGTGGCACATTTCTTGGAAGGATCTTTCGCACGAAAAGGAAAAGGATAGGAACTATTACGCTGGAAACCACTGCCGATCAGGTCACAGCTGGTCTCGGAGGACGCCGGAAAACCTTTTGGCATCATGAGCAGGTTGTGCCCACTCATAACACAAGAGTTACATTGACACCTCGCGCTGCACTGTTTATCTGCGGAAATTCGGTCACAGTGTTTTCAGACAACAACACTTCATAAACGGCTTTCAATTGGAAGTGAAAAGAAAGTTTTGTCTGAAATTGAGATGTTTTGATTCCAATCCAGCCGAAACAAAGACGAATTCTCCCCCAAAGTTTGCTTGCCCATGAATGGTGGTTATGCTGGCGCATTTGCACTGCCAAGAAGCAATCATTTCGTCGATAATAAATATCAGCCACCAAAGGAAGACCCCTTTTGCATTCCCTGTTTTGGAGTAATGGATTCATATGCAATCCTGGTTGCTAAGTCCCAACATAAGGCAATTTGGCGGGCTATTTCGGATCGGCTATTCCTCACTTCCTGATTGCTTGCCGCGTCTCCGGAACAAATTGTAACCATCCATCAAGTGGACAGCACCTCGAATGCTAAAGGAGCTGGACAGTGAAGTACACTGCAACGTACAAAGTTTCCACTCACAGACAGGGTTTGTGACCCACGAAATGCATCCGCACCCGACCACAGGAAATGCGAGATCACCGCTGTTTCCGACCGTGCATCTTCAACATGGTTGGTGTGGGTTCGACTCTCGGCTCGACGTACCTTTCATCTGGAAGAAGTTGAGCGTCTGGATGGCGCGCAGCACGGAGTGGTCGTCGAGGCTGAGCTCGAAGTCGGGCGCGACTCGCGCCTCCAGCTCCATCTCCTTGTTGAAGCTCTCCTCGGCCGACCCGACGCGCCCGATCAGGGGACTCGACACCTGACACACATCAAAGATGCCGCATGTTCATCATTCGAAAACAAGAAGCAGTGTCAACCAAACTTGCCATTGCAAGCAGTGTTTGCATGTTTTGGACTTTGTCCACACGCCACATCTCGGGACAGACTGCAAACACCAAGAGTTGTTTTGAGGGGAGGGATCCACTTGTTCTGTTGGGAACTGGACCAGGCTGCACGCACTGGTTCTGGAGGTTTGCGCGCAAGAAGAAAAGAGGAGTTGCTCTTGATGTTGTCCGGAGCAAGCGATGCTTCTTCGATCTCACGAGTGCAGGGATCATTGATATGACCGGGTTGTGTATCCAAACTTGAGACAACTAACTTTAAGCAGGCGAAATCGTTTTCATCTCAGGAGTCTCAGCTGCCCATTTTCGTTGCATCTGGGCCCCTCAAAATTACCGGGTTTGAGGAAGGCTCACACGTACCCAAACAACAAGACTCCTTGCTCAAGACAAGCGGGCCTTTTTGGTGCCTTTTTGCTGAATGCAAACTACAAAGTTCGAAACCCACGCTGCTTTCAATTACATTTCAAGACAGCTATTGAATCACAACAACACGATTTTCTCGACAACACGATAACACAAGAAAGTATCAAATTTATGCGCTTGGGTCTGAGAACCTGAAGTGACCCCTACTCGCCGACAAAGCATCTCGGAACACTCGAGGACATCAACTCTTGTCACTGCCAGGGACATTGGCTTCTTGACAACGATGCTTGACATCAAAGTACGCAAAGCAAGTCAGTATCCTGGGTGTGAAACGAGGCGAAGTCAAAGAGCTGTTGAAATGTGGCCGCGGCAGTGTTGGCCGTGTGTGGGACGGACAGGGTGGTCAGTGATCGTGTGTGGTCAATGCAGCGAAATGTCCCGCATTACATTTCGACTTTTACGACCTCAAAATGTCGCACATCAACAAGAACGCCACGGGAATTGAGTCGCGCTGTGAGTTCAGAAATGCAGTATCTCAAATTGTCAGAAGTTGCAAAATTTTTTCTGAGTCCAACTGTGGAGTAGATGGTGTGTGTGTGTGTGTGTGTGTGTGTGTGTGTGTGTGTGTGTGTGTGTGTGGTGTCATGCAGCATCTCAAATTTTTGGAAGTCTCACACAGCATCTACTCTGAGGTGACGAACTTGGAGTGGATGTGTAAATTGGGGAGGGGGGGGGTCACGCAGCATCTCAAATTTTTGGAAGTCTCACACAGCATGTACTCTGAGGAGTGAAACAAATCATCCCTGATGGTGCAACAAAGAAAAGACAGGGTTCAAGGGAAAGAGCAGGCTCATGCCCCATAGATCCGTCACAAAGATCCGTGAAAGCGTTTTCAATTTTTTGATAATTCGTGAAAGACACGACGTGTCGGTTGCACAACAGGGTATTTTTGTTGCTCTGATTCGGGAACTCTCATTGTGAAGACCAAGCCTCCCTCACGTTCCTGGCTTCAAGTAAAACAGAAAGTTCCCCACTTTGCCATGTGAATTGAAAAGTTTATTTTCATTTTGTTAAAAGCTTAACCTAATCAGCACAGCAGTTTCCATGTCCAATCTCCCACAGGCATCACGCTGTATCTGCCTGCAAATTAATTCTCAAACACTCTCGCCGAATCGACCACCTCACACATTCTCGAGTGCATCCCGAAAAGTGTTTGAATTGCTCCGTGAGTTGACAGCTTCAATTCACACTTTCTTGGGATTTCGTAGGTTGAAAAACAACAATGCGGATGTTGCGGGACATTTTACGTACGTGATGATGAAATTGGAGAACGTGCCGTCAGCATGTGCACAATGTGCTGATGAACACGAGTGGAAGTAACTCAAAGCAAGAAACGCGACACGCTTTTAACTTCGTTCCTCAATCCAGCAAAAAGGGAGAGGAGAGGAGGCTGGAAAAGAAGCAATTTTATGTTGTTTGCGCATCAGGCTTAATTATCTCTCAGACCCAATTGGAGAGACAGTTTGTCATGGTCGCAAGATTTGACAGAGGAATCAGCTTCGTCCGAACTGCTCTGATTGAATTAGATCCATCGCCACGAAGTTCACTCTCTCACTGCGACCGAAGCCCGAGGAATCGACGGTCAGTCTTGGAACTTCATTTGAGTGTGACACGCTCAGCACTGTTTGCTTTGTTTATCGTGGCAAGTTTCATCAGGTTTCCCTTCCACGGGCACTCTGACCAGGAGAATTCCTCCATGTGATGTCACGTTGTGAACTCGAGAATCTTGGAGCACAATGTTGGCAGAGGGATCCACGACTTTCAAGTTCAAAGCGTTTTCCTCTTTGCACTGCGTGTTCGCACACAAGATTCCAGTCACCTCACTGCTCTTTTCTTTTCCCTTGGGTGTTGAATTCAATTTCTTTGTCAAAAGGAGACTGAAATATTAATGAACGTTTGTTGTGTGCAGGAATGTGCACGTTCTTTGGAAGGGATTTGGCAGCGCCATTTTATGGACATGAAATAGGCTTGGTGGGGGAGAAGGACGGATCTGCTACGATCGACAAAACAACGTGCCTCAAAGAGCCAACGTTTCCTTCATTGCTTCTTCCGAATGGTCAGATTGATCTATGTGAACGCTTACACACCGGGCGAATCGGTAAACATCAATATAAATTGCTCATATCTGGGTTTAATGAAGTCGTTCACTGCTTGGATTTGCATTATGGAAGCGCTCAGTGATTGATAAGACTCATAATACTGACAGCTTTCCTACACTCAGTGCATCAAGAAATAAATGCCTTTATAGATGTCATGTACAAGGCACTTCATTTCTCTCAGCAAAAAAGGAAATGTTCTGAATTTATGAAGGCATCGTGGAAAATTTACTGCGGAACATAAATTTGCAGTAAATGGATCACACGCGCCCCATAGATTTGGGAACGTTTTGTCACTGCAGTTCATGGAATCTTGCCAACTGGAATGCTTTTCCTGCTTGATCGTTTTCATCCTCAAAAACAAAATCCACACAGACTTCGTGTGACCACAGAGTGACCAGAACCCAGTTTCCAGTTTGCACACGTGTGCTGCAGGTGCAGGGTGAGCGCCACGTGTGCAGTGGGCCCTGAACTTCAAAGGGATATGAGAAACTCCCGAGTAATCCGTGAAATTAGTCATTTTCATGTGATTAAATTTGCAATCAGTTCAATTTGTGGCCGGACCATTTCTTCTTGTTGATTTCAAACAAGACCAGGGGGAAATGGCAAGAATATTCCACCGTCCGGTCTTTGTGGGACTGTCTGATCACACACTACACATATTGTGGATATGCGTTCACGGTATTTGGCCAGCCGGATCTCAACACAAGCAAATGTATTTGAATCCGCATACCTGGAGAAAAGCTGCGGGGTCGGACTCCTTGAGGACCTCGATGCTGAACTGGATGAGGCCGGTGGTTTTCTGCAGGCGCTGCGTGCAGTGCGCGAGCTGCTCTTTGAAGACGCGCAGTTTGTGGTCGCGCTCCTCCTGGATGTGCGCGATCAGCTGCTGTTTGCGCGTGCGCAGCGCCTCGATCAGGTTGTCCACCTGCGCCACGACGCTCGCCTCGAACTCCACGCAATTCTCCTGAAACGAGAATGCCACGGGCATTGAGTTGCGAAGTGAGTTCACAAAGTCCAACTCTGCAGATGTTGTGTGAGACAGGGGGGGGGGTGTCATGCAGCATCTCAAATTTTGGAAGTGCAAACAATTTTCTAAATCTACCTCCAGAGTTCATGTTGTGTGAGCAGGGGGGAGTGAGGTCATGCAGCGTCTCAAATTTTTGTCTCAAACAGCATCTACTCTGACGTGATCAACTTGGAGTAGATGTTGTGTGAGTGTGTGAGTGTGGTCGTCACACAGCATCTTCTGTGGTTGGGGGGAACAACAACAACAGATCAACCCTCACTGCAACAAAAGATACCGTAAAATCCCGCGTATAAGACCCCTTTGCGTATAAGACCACCCCCCTTTTTTCAGCCACAAAATCAGTTCAAAGCCATTTTTTACATTTTCAAGAAAAATTATTCACACATGCAAATTTAAAGTTTTTCTAAATCAAAACCTAGGAAATTACTCTTAAAATTACTTTCTCTAAATATATTTTTTGAAAATAATAGTAAGAATTCTCATTCCAAAAGTTATAAATTACTACTTTTCAGGTAATTTTTTGATTTATTCCCCTTTTTTTTACTCAATTTTAATGCTCCCACAACTCATCCCACTCTCTTTTGACACTTTGAAAAACTTACTCATTTCTACTCTTCACTTTGAAACAAAAAGTCAAATCCTCATGTATATATACATAAGACCACCCCCTAGTTTTGGCATGAATTTTTGAGCATCAAAAGGGGGTCTTATACGCGGGATTTTACGGTACTTGTGCCAAAACAGCCAGATGTTGACATGAATTTGGGCGGACCGAGGGAGAGACGCAAGGCAAAACTTTTTGTGCGCAAAAGGTTCACATTCGAATCCCCCCGCGAAATACTACATCCTCCCCTGAGAAGAAAGGTCCTTTCGGTGTTTTGGGATGTCTGCGAAAACGCTGCGGGAGACAAAATACAGCACCACGCGTCGATTACCCAGCCTTCCACGTTGGTTTGCTGAACACGGCTCAAACACTCTCGTACTTCTCTCCACATTTCAAAGCGAAGTGCACTCACCTGCACTCTGCCTTCCTGCACCTTCAGCTTCTGGATAAATTCCGTTCCCGATTTGGCTTTTTCTGATAACGTCTGTAGGAGTTGTGACATTTCCGTCTGAAAAAGAAGAGAGGAAACATTCGTCACAGGAAAATTTTATCATCAAGCGAGTCCATTTGGGGAAACTGCATGAAGTGCTGTGTTTCATCCAGTCTGCGTGGCGTCGCGCTGGAATCAATATCCTCATTGAAATTCATTTCTTCAAAAAAAGGTTCAAAATGTTCAAACGACCATGAAAACGGGAGGGCAGAAATCGATCGCAGACCTTTGTGTAGATGGATGATGGACGAGCTTATTATTCATGACAAGATGTGCAAATGCCATTTTGTAGATATTTTTTCCGTTTGTTTCTCTGCAACAGGTGTGCCCGTGCGTGTTGATAGTTCCACACACGTGCAGTTTTATTTCTTCATCACTTCTCGTGCAAAAATGTCCTGAGAGCGAACTCCTTTCTTTGGTGTAAGGAATTCGTGTCTGTACGTACCCAAACAGCACGAATGCATTTCCGACAGCAACGTAATATTTCACTGAAAAATCGACTCAAAAACAACCACTGCGTTGCAAGCAACAAAACTTCACCCTCAACAACGAACTGCTTATGTTTCCGGGCAAATTGTTGAAGGCCCCGCTCTCTCTGCAGAAGCACGTGTACGAGTAGTGAGAGATGGCAACCAACCGACCGAATCGGGTTCGGAACACCAAACTGACACAAACCTCAATTCTTTGCCTCACGGCTGATTTGAGACGACTAAATGCGAAATATCAATGAGGAAATTATTCACCAGGGCGTAAAGCAATTTGATTTGAGCACTTGTAAAAACAAACAGATTGCTTTGCTCCAAGGAACGACAGATGCAAGCGTCGATGACAGCTGTAGAGGCAGACACACAGACTCCACATAAACACACAATGATAATTTTAATGCCCTGGTGCACAATTATAATCTGATTGTGAAATATCACCAACAGCAACATCAACCTGGGACAAATGAGCACCGGCAATGATACAGTTAATTTCATGTAACAAATGCAAGCAAATTTGCTCTGCCCACATTTGTGTCATTACACACACGACTTGTGCCGTTCCTCGTGGCAGAAAAGAGCAATGCAGGCGATATCTGATCAAAATCCGAATCTTTGTCTCCACGCTGCATGCAGGTCACACCCTGAGTCAATCTGTTTTATTTTTTTTGCAATCTCGCTGTCAGCCGATTTGACCAATGCACTGTGCAGAAAGAGAGATTTAGAAACGCGCCAGTTTCCCTGCAGCTGGAGGAACCGACCGCGGGTAGCATTCCTGCAGAATCCTGCTCGAGTTCCTCGATATGATGAACGACTCGGGGCATCAGCACTCCGACGTCGACACTTCCTGCAACATTCTGCAGATTCATGCATGATCAGGAGATGCAGCAGCCAAGGAAGAAGGACAGGTTCAATCGAAGTCCACGGAATTCTTGCACCTGCGTGTACTCGTACAGCTGGCAGCCGAGAAGATCAACAAAAGCACAAAGTAATACACAACCAGCAAAGTGCAGTCTCACCAAAATAAAATACGAGGACGCAAGGCATGGGACTGGTTGTTTGCAGGAACGTTGTGCAGCAAAAGTCTCTGGAATTCATGGGATTGCACCAGTCTGGGGGAGCCAATGGGAAATATCTCCATGTTGCAGCCTGTTACGTTGACAGGTCTGCACTCAAATGGAGAATGTTTCAACGTAAACGCGATGCACTTGAGCTGTGATTCCGCAACAGAAGAGAGTCCTTACAGCTGCGCCAAAGGATGTGCAAAGGATGTGCAGCCCAAAACAGGAACAGGCTGAAACTGGCTTCGTAATCATTTTCAAGGTCAAACGAGAAGAGAAACCCTGTCACAAAGACCACGTCTCAATCAAGTTTTCACTCGAAGATTGACTCTCGTCTCGTTTTCGGATGATGCATCAACTCCAGGTGTCAGGGTATCGCAAAGGAAGCCGCAGCGAACGCGTCACTGGAAGCGTTAAATGCAGTTACCATTACCGTCCATTGGAAAGACTTTGGTAGGGATTGATGCGGCGCTGCATAAGTAATGCAAATTCCCCGGAGTGATGTCTCTCTGTACGACACGGGAACGTCTCTCATGGTCTGTCTTGCTGAGAAGTCTACGGTTGTGTGTGAAGCACTTGATTACATGTGCCTGCTTAACAACTCTGCCTTCAAGTCTGATGAGATCTGAACAAAGCGTGCCATAAAGGGAAAACATTTACGCATCCGAGCATCGTCATTTTCCTCATAAGTATAAAACGGATTAGATTATCCCAACAATCTGCCTCACTGCTGCCAGTTCTTTCTGTGGAACCATTCACAGAGTCACTTGTAATGCAGAACTTCCATAAAGAGGCTTCACTGTGAACGACCAAACCATATGACTTCAATAAACACTTGTTATCAGCTCAGCGAGGAAGCCTTTTGTGTGCTCGTTTCATCCCCAGGGGTTTAGTATTCTCGACGCAACACTGAAACGAAAGCATTTGGCAGAACTTTTCCAACAGAAACCCGCGGAGGCTGATGAAGCTGCTCTGCGCGTGTCGTTCGTGGCACCAAAAATCCGCAAAACCGCACCCGCAATTTTAACCCAATCGGATTCAAGTTGATCGACGCCGGGCGATGACAGCTGACCATCGGGCGCCGTCCCAAACACAACAAACACCTTTCACTGGCATGCCTCTTCTAGCAAACAACTGACTGTGTTGCTCATCACTGACAAACGAACAGCCACACTGGAATGATCGGCGGCGTTTAGTCAAATAAACATGTTTGCAGCACACTTTCCCGACACTTGTTTCACTCGTGGAGTTCCGTAATTGGGCTCTGGCTCAGTTTTCGAATTGATATTGTGCGAAAACAGTACGCACCCACATGTGTGGGGCGCTTCTGCCGAAAGCTGTGCTCTGGAACTGGCATGCCGACAGCATGGAACATCACATGTAATGTTGGGTGACAACAAAATTTCAAATGTCACACAACGGAGGGGGGGGGGGCTCACATATCACACTTTGAACAAGAGATCAGAGATCAACGAGCCTGCATCGCCTTCCTGAAAAAGAATATTGCCAAAAGGGCTGACAGGAAACAGTTTTCAGATTTTCTACACATGTGAGTTTGGTGTGTGTGTGTGTGTGTGTGTGTGTGTGTGTGTGTGTGTGTGAGAGAGAGAGAGTGTGTGTGTAAACCTACACATGGACCAGGACGAGCGTAGGTTCAACCCCCCTGAACCATTGAACACACACACACACACACACACACACACTGTGGCTGCAAAAACAACTTTGTTTCGGGAACAAATGAAAATTCAGATCCGCTGTTGTCGAATTCAGAAGACATGAGACGAGAAACTTCATTCAGTGTTGACAAATTTATTCCTGTCCTTTTTCCATGGAGGGACTCACGCTTCCTTGATATTGGATTGCAAGTTTGTTCCAGAAATATCGGCATATCTACTCCAGTCACTTATTCACTGCCCGACAGACACAGACATGTTTGCTGCAGGAATACCCAGCATAAAACAACGTTGAAAGGACTCCAATGAAGCACGAAAAAAAAACCCCGAGGCTTTGTGCGCTGTGCGCTTCTTCGGCAGACAGACCGACGCACAGGTCATCTGATCCTCGCCCTTTTGTGGAAGAGAGGCAGGGGATCCGACAGATTCGTTACTAATGGCTGCAGAGTGACGCAAAACAGACTGCCACGCGTCCCTCTCAACACGGTTCAACGCCGCTGATGGACTCACATTGACCAGTTCCAAACATTTTCAGCAGGGGAGCGGGAATCGTGAAAGTAAAAGCTGCAAATATTGCTTAACAAGATGGAAAACTTTCATCCAACTGCAGAGACTTGTGAAGGTGAGAAAAAGTGAAGCGGTGCAATCAGCGCAGATGTGCGTGAAGCAGGGCGAGGAGTTAACGCGGAGACGAGACGTACCATACCATTCAATGTGAAATGCACTGTTCTTTCTGATGGATGGGCAGCATTGCAAGAACATGTTCGCGTGGAGCCTCCATCAATTTTTCGTCTGTGCTCTCAATTATTTGCATGCAACAAAGTTTCTAGTTCAGAAGCACAAAGCTTTTGTACATGGCAACACGAGCTTTGTGCAGTGCATTGAAACATGGCATCAAAGAGAATGCATCACCATCCCAGCAAAATGCGTGTCAGACAGTTTATGGGCCAAGGGCAATCTGCGTCGCCTGTCTGATCCCTGTTGTCAAACCAAGTGACTCAAGATCTTTCAATCAATCGTAACTGTCGCTTCGTTGCAGGCAGCCAGTCGACAACTGACATTAATCTGGACCATATTGAATTGCAGCTTTCTTCGTCTGAAATGAATCATAAATGATGCGAATGCAAATCTGACATTCCGTTGAAGGAACAAAGGCTCAGTGGTTTCAGTGCAGGAATGAAGAGCAGGCCTGATCCCTGCTCTCAAGGGAGAGTGAGTCAGAGTGTGTCTTGTGGAGACTTCAATGACTAAATGCTCCGTTCTCTTGGAATTGTCTCCGAATTCCTAATCTGATGCAGTGAATTATCGAGGGGCTCTTTGCATGCATCACGTTGCTCACGTGAATCTTATCGTGTGGCGCCTGTCGGCGAAAGGTTAAAAACATTGTTCCCTTTTTGCAACATTGTTTCTGGCACCTTTCTGGCACCTTTGTTCCTTGCGTGCACCCCAATGAAACCACTCGCATCCCTGCTGACAAGCGAAGTCAACGAGAAAAGCAAGCACTGGTTTGGCAAGAATTTGTTCCGTTCACACCTTTTTCGTTTTCGAACTTAAGCACAACGGCGTTTGAACCAGACATTTCTTTGCTTCTGAAGCAAAACGAGCAAACGTTGTGTCCGTCAGGCACCGGCACAAACGACTGCGTAATCAATCGGGCTCATAGTCTCGACGGTGTTGCCAGAGTCTGGTGCCGTCAACGTTCGGTCCCAACCTTGAGATGAAGGTAGAGTTCTGCACCACGATTCTGCGACTTGAGTCGTTTGAGGACATTTGAGTTGACAACAAGACTTCAAGTGACATTCGTGTGTACAAACAGCCTGGGGAGTGCCTCTTGTGCTGTCGTCTCATGACCGCTGCAAGAAAAAAACACTCTGTGTTTGTTGGTTTTAGACCAGGTACCCATCAAGAATCTGAAGGGGAAACTTGACTTTGGGGAGCAATGCATTCCAAATCCACGGGTTATCTGTGTTGAGCGTCGAGAAGCGGAGACGGCAAGTCGCAATTCGTGGGGCTCCCGCTACTCAATCAAACTCGCAAACATTTCTCCGTGTTAGTTTTATTTCTGTGCGTGAAAACCCCACATTCCATCAGAATCTGATGTGTTTTGTCAGCATTAAAGAGGTACCAAGAACATAGGTGCACAGCATCCAGCTGATTGCATGACGAAAACTGCCAAGGATTCTGATGTCCAAAACAACAAGAAGAGACGTCAAAATTGCGGCCGTCTCGTAGGTTTGACCGCGGGACTTGACAACTCCACCTGTCAGAGACGTCCTCACCTGATCCTATTCAACCTGGTGGTCACGAAAGTCACCTCCCAACGTCGATCGTGACGAGACGACACACGAACCTGCGTTGGGGCCAGGAATACACAAACTTTGAAAGACTGGGCTGCCGCGGGTAAATCAGTCATCCTGCAAGCGCGGTGTGGTAACACGAAGAGACACGGACGCCCAGATGCGCCCTAATCACAACTGACAATCTGCAGATTACAGCTTCGCACAGCTTCATTACATCACAGGCGCTGCAGGGCCACAGTTCCTCTTACGCAACAATGAATGCAAAGGAAACCTAACGAAGCAGTTAATCGCAGCTGTGGTTTCAGGCTCTGTGTTCTGGTATGCCGCGAACAACTTGTTTTTACCTAAATGGGCCATTTCCATTCAACAACCAGCTCCGATATGCACAAACCTGTTGCGAAAACCTTTGCCAAAATGTCACAGGTTTGTCCTTGCCTTTCGTGTTTCGTTTGTCCTTGCCTTGTACAAAGGAAATGTGGAACAAAAAAAGCCTCCCACAGTAGAAGGGTTCAAACTGCGGATACAACTGTTTGACCACGACATCTCCCAGCAGTGTCGTGTCTTGAGCCAATTTAGGGCAAGTAGCGGTGACACCTCGCGCAGCAGCTGCAGTCGCAAGTGATGCGCGGAATCGGTCCACAAAACGAGCCAAGAGGCCAGGTTGAAGCCAGCGTAGCGACTCATTCGTCTTCCCGAAACCAAATTACGCTGCCACTTTTCCTTCTCTTGCCAAACAATGTCTCGCATGTTTCCTATTAGGTGACGTGTGAACAATCAAGTGCTGGAAATTTATCAAAATAAACACGGACAATGTGCAGAAGGTTTTTGTGTATTTACGCAACGGAAAGCGTTTCCACACGTCGAACTCAATACTCCGTTGGAGGAGAACTGCGAGACGACTTCACAATGGGACCCTTGGAATGACTCTCATCTGCACACAGATGCAACAGTGGAGTCTGCTCCTATTCACGTCGAATGGTAAAAAGTGGGTCAAGTCAGATGAGGAATTCCTCCGACATCAATCTAATTTGGCGGCCGCGTATGTTGTCATCTCCAGCAAATTAGGGGCACCCGGAGAAAGAAAGTGATGCGAAGACTTAGGAATGAATATCGGATTATGTGGTAAACGGCCCGCGTTATCACCGCGATCCGATATCGAGCAGGACGCTGAGAAGAACGGCTCTGATTTAGTGGCAGAACTGATCTCCATTTGATCCATACTCGGGCTCAGGGGTCCGGCCCAAATGCGCCGCCCATCTGCGAACCTGATGAAGATCGCATTTGGCTGGCAGTACTTCGCATCGTGACAAGAGACGGACGGAAGCGATCACGTCTGTCTCGACGTACGAGTACATCTTTCTAGAAATCTTCAAATCAATTTGCTCGTGTGTTGCGAAGAGTTTCGCTGTTGCTAATCTGTGTTCCTGCAATGGAATTGTTTTCTCGGGTTTCAATCATTAGTTTTCACATTGATTGGTGTTTCAGCAGAACTCGGAATGTTTCCATAACGTCTCAAGGTTTAGGCGAGAAACTAAAGATTCAGGTCGTGTCTCTGCATGTGATCAACTTCTGAAACTGCACTCAATACTGAGAGTCGTGAGAATCTGTCAATAAATCATAAATCCGTGGGAACACCAACGTCTACATCAACATGCAGCCGAAACATAACACGAGCAAACCAGATCCAGGCTTCATTGAAAGGTTCTGATATGTGGTCAAGAAAAACACGATGGCGTACAATGATGTATCGCCGGCAGCGCCTGGATAAGACGCGCAGCCTTCTCTCGACAGGAGCTGTTGGCTTCACGCAGCTCCCAGCGTCATGTACACTGCACCTTGCGCCAACCACTGACCACGGTTATCACGATTATTGCGATAACTTAATAACTCCAAATTGCAAGCAAATCGTGTCAGAGTGGCTTATCTGGACAGCGCTGCTGCCCCGCTGTTCGGGGCACAATGGGAAGGTCGGAGAGAAGGTGAACACACCTCGAGTGTACGCCGAGTGGCGACGGAGAGAGAAAGGACCCCGCGGCGTTGATGCAAGGCACGATCTCCCTTCCTGATAAGAACACTTTGGTCGCGTGTCCCTCTGTCCTTATCTTCATGTTCCGTCTGTGTTTGGCAGGTGTCTGGTATGGAACACTCTTTTTTTGCTGTGCTTCTTGGAAGAAGATTCACAGCCAAAAACTTCTCATGAATGAAACAGGTGTTGGAAGACACCGCAATTTTTCCCGCGGTTTCTAACTGTTCAAAGAACCACCACATGAAAACTTCCATGATGTCACTGCAAGCAATTTAATTGACTTGCAGAGAAAAGGAAAACTACAAGGGGGGGGGGGCAAATGGGTCAGGCCAACTACGCATGGTTCAGCTGGGGAGGGTGGTCTGGGGGGTCAGCTGCTGACCAGGCTGCTGAACAAGAGGAGTTTGACAGACCAGGGTAGCCTGGGACACCTGCCATGAGGGAGTTCACTGAAAAGGTTTTATTTTTGCTGACCCCAACATCAACCAACCCAGCCCCTGTTGACCAACCCCACAGCGGTCCGGGGTTGGGTGACAGAATTGAACCAACTTGGAGGGTTGGGGAAGTGAGTGTGTCACACACTTTCCTGACTGTATCACTGCCAGCCGCCAATTGCATTGCCACGCGACAAAACATGACAGATGCTCTGTGTGTTAAAGCCTTCAGTCTTTTTCTCGCGCTGTTGAATTCAGTGAAAACGTTGCAGGGTTGCTGCTTTTGTGAAGGTGATATTTTGAAAGCATTGCCGCTTGTTGAAATACTTGCGTTTTCATGCTCACGCTTCTGTTTTTGGCTGTTTGGGTTTCAAAAGACAGTTCGCAACTGGCATAACGGTACCACGCGGTAAAAATGCTTCGTGTCCAGTGTACGAGTCTTGGTGCTGCACAACCAATTGATTTCAAAACTGGCTGCGCAAGCTTTTCATGTGTGAGGACAGTGGACTCGAGGCTCAATCGACGCAAAAAGCGACGTTGGTGCTCTCGATTTGTCTTGAAACTCCTGAAGATAGGATCCTCAAAGTGTTTCAACGACATGAAAAGAGAAGGTTGACGGGATCAAGAGCCGGGGGATGTCGGCACCAAGAGCAACGCAAAGCATTTCCCGCATCAAACAGATTGTTTTGTCTCGTAACAAAGGTGCCTCTATTGGGCAATGTAGCCTTTGACTCTAGCAGAGTCAGTGTTCTTGTCAAATTATGCCTGACGGCGACACTTTGTTGGAGCAAGAGAAGCTGATTCAGATCACTTTTCGGCGCCGGAGATGTTATTGTTGACAGAGAAGTATCGATACAAAAGCCCCGGATAAATGTGTCTGACCTGCATGCAAAGTGCAGCAATTTGCATGCTTTTGTCGCGCTCTGCCGCCAAATGTCTCTACTTTTTCCCGATTGTGGTTCTTTCCCCACGGATCAATGTGGCAGACACCGAGAGGTCGTCTGCAGACAAACTCGGACACGAGACTGCTGTTTCTCCGCCCACCTGAAGTGACAACACCACGAATGTGCTGGAATGACATCACACGGCGAGAACAGGATCCACTGCGAGGAAGAAGGGTCGTTCTCTTTGCAACGCACGCGCTAACAGTTTGATTGACAAAAGACGTTGATCAAGCCGTGGAAGGAAACCGTTTCGTCGTCTCGCAAAGCTGCTGCCATCACACTTGCAGTTGGTTGCCGGTCGATTCACAAAAGGTTCGATCCCATTCGTTGTTCTACTGTCGCATGTGCTCAAGAGAGATGCTCTCTCTGGTGTGTTCTCATCATGAAGAAATGGGTTCTCACCCCACAAACAGGGCTCCAGTTCAATTACACTAGTTCTTGCTCGACAAAAGGTCTCGAAAAGTTGTTCTGTAATTTCACTCGAACCATTTTTACAAAGCAGGAGAGTCCCGTGTTCCCCATGGCAGCTTTTCCAAAACTGTTGATTTCGATTTTCATTGGTGACTGAAAACGAAATTTTGCAGGAATCTGCAAGCTACAATGTTTCCCCCTTGGTACTTCACGCTTGTTTCGAAAGGAAGGAATGTGAGGCGATGAAAGAGGTGATCTATTCACAGCTCTAATCCGCCCTGGTTTTGGTATTCAGACCCAGGTCCGCTCGCTGTATCTCAGATGGTAAAGCGACGACCCAAAGTTGCCACGAATTGATGGTCACACGGGGACTGTGTTTCGAATATAGTGGCCTGAACCTGAAGGAAATCGAATTGTTGGGTGGCCAGGGCTCGCCGAGTAAATTTGCAAATTTCCCAGGCCCCGTTTGTGCGGTTCATTACTTTGCCGGTGCCGGGTCTCGTGTCCGGTTGTTTTGCCGTTGAATGTTCTGCACAGGTCGGGCACATATCGTACACGTTTGATGGAGACGTAATGGTTGCGTGACTCTGCTGAACACGGAATACCCGAGAGAGTTTTCTGTCACAACTACAACCTCTCTTAAATTCCACGACAAGGAATCTCAAATTCTGTAATTCAATCTTTTGCCTTATTTTCTGTCACGAAAGCGACAGCACACATAACCAAAACAACCAACTCACAGTTCACTTTGGGAATACCAGCAAAAGAGAAGCAAGTCGGGAAGGGAAATTTCTGGTGTTGTGAAATATTGTCGAACGTGCGGTTAATTGCGGTGCGCGAACGTCGGAAACTCAATGCGGTTTGATTTGAAGATTTCGTTCGTTTCGACGGTCTGCAGCGTCGTGTTACCGTGTCACAATGACACGATCATCGTGACATTCGAACTGGTCCGGCAGGAAAACAGGAAAAAAATGGGGAAAAGAAATCAAATGCACACAATGCCACACACGATTTCCAGTGCATCCATAACTTTCTGGGTCTGCTGTAAATGTTAAAGCGCGATCTGATCAAGTTAGAAACAGAAACGTTTCTTCGGCATGTTTGGATCAGCTGATGATAAATGTGATCGCAAAGTACGGAATGTCGTAATCTAAACATTACCCGTCAGAAAATGACCGCAGCTTACTCGCACACCACGACGTCTACTCGCAGCCTGTAAATCTTCCCAGCAACCCCAGGGTGCAACAGTTGACGTGACGTGAGCCTCAGCCTCCCGCTGCTGATGCATTGCACCTTGATTTGTTGTTTTTTCTACGCCTCATCATCCAACTGAATTGGCATCAAATTGGATGTAAGTTTATGCGAGTTGTTGGTTTGCATGAATCTCATGTGTGCATCCAACGTTTCAGAACTGATTGTTGAGCGTTGTCGAGTGTACGAGTAGTTCCAACGATGCGCCATCACTGTCCAATTTTCAATTCACCTCATAACGTGTGAAACCACCAAACTCCTCTTTCTTACGGTGAAAATTGCAGGATTATCAGTTGTGATTCAATCTCACCTCGAATAATTTGATACGAATGCAGCAATCTGGGCACAGAGCGAACATGAAAGAGCACTCCGACAAATCGGGGGAGGCAGATTGAGGCGCTGCAGTTCTTCACAGCGATTACAGCGCATCCCCGAGGACACAGACGAACCGCGTCACTTTGAGTTGTTGCAGCCGTAGAAAGTACTCGGCACTAACATCGTCAAGTGGATATTCGACAGTTTTCATTACCTCCGCTGGCTTCAATATTCACCGCAACGCGGCACAGAGTGGTGCTGACTGTTTCGTTTCCACTCTGGAGGTGTATAGGATGCCATAAATATATTCGCCTGTGTTAGATTTTTTCTCGTCTCTTCCAGATGATTGCACTTCACGAAGTCGTGACATCTGGATTTACTAGAGACAAGGTATGTCCTTTCGCTCTGGAGCAGTAGTGCCAGTAAACAACACACGTGGCTGCTAAACAACAACATACACACAGCAGCGTTGAACGCAATCACATTTCTGGGAGTAAACAGGAATGATATGCTACACGTCGTGTTTGAGATCAACAAAATAGTATCTGTGACAAAACCAGTGAAAAGTACAAGGTTCGTGCAGGGCGAGGGTGTGGGAAATTCTCTTGGTATCAAATACTTTGACAGTGTTCCAGTTCCACTCAAGAAAACAACCCACGAGGTCTGTAAGAGCTTCTTTTTAACACTTTCGAAGTTCCACCAGTGCAGCTACAAGCTATTTATCTCTGAACCTGTCGGGAAGTTTTGCAGCACCTTTCTCAGGGGATTCCCAGGTTGGCAACAACCATCTGTTGGAGATGGAGTGATTACAACTCTACAGCCCCCGTGATTAATAGTGCAAACACAGTCGCCGTCAAAGCGGCACCACGTCGGGGGAAACCGCCGCCTGCGTCTGTCTGATGCATTACGCATTCGGATCCGCAATTAAAATGCAGGAACACACAAACAGAGCAGCGATTTGTTGGACGGAAACCGCCCGCTGCAGGCGCCAGACCCAGACAGCAGCCAGCCCCATTCACGCGCGCGGTGTGCGCGCTATTTGTTACAATTTAATGAGCTCAGAACAAAAGACAGGAGAACCCAATATGAAATTGGTTCTGCGCCATTTACTGCAGATGCACGAGTGTAGTCTGCTGTGACGTGTAGGCGACCGCACGTCTGCACGTCCACGGCGAATGTCGAGCTCCACTCGTACGTGAACCACGCTGCGCCGAAATGGCTTTCAGTTGCAGGGAGTAATTTGAGTGGGAGGTTGGTGGTCTGTCGTCTGTCTCCCACAGTTCTCTGATGTGGCGGGACGTTCACCAACGCGCATCTGCGCTGCAGTTGCTTGGGAGCGGCAGGCGGGGCGCATCAGCTGTGAGCACCTCATCAAGGCAACGATCCGCCCGTCCTTGTCATGGCCACTACCCAGTTCCTGCAGTTCACTGCACGGATCAGTTTACCCGATCGAGAAAGCAATTTTCCTCCCACAACAGCAGCAGTTTTTCTATTGGAGTGGAAAATGGGAGATGAAGTGGTCTTCAATGACAAACATTTGGAAAGATCACTGATGCGACACCGAGCCTGATAAAACTGACCAGAGCATCAGGTCGCATAACAATTTGAACTATTGATCGGGACGTAATGGGAAATTCAGCAGATCCGCGGCGATTGCGCAAACAAACATTCTTCCCATCACTTGTGCCCTGGTCTTATCGTGACAAGCAAACATTATTGCATTGATTTCCTGACTTCGCACTGTGCGAGTTATGTTCTTTTGAGGAAACGGAGATCAATACGCGCGTCTTTGAAAGTCCTCGCTTCTTTCTCGTCGCCCCAGTTTTGCACACATAGGTACTCGCAAAACGTCCTTGCGCCTTCCCTGGGCGAAACTGTGCCACTACGAAGTGCTCACACACGTTTTGAGACGATCCCACGACGCAGAGAAGTCGCAATCCTACGTACGGAGAGCATGATTTCAAGTCAACGCCCAGCTCATCGTTTTTGTTTTCGTCGTGCTGTATTGAATTTCATCCTGTTCCAAAAGCGATGATTACTTGGTTCTCACGTTTCCGTGAATAGCTTCCAACTTCCTACGTCAAGACAGTTTGTCTTCAACTAATACATTGAAGTCGCAACCCACTTAATCGCATCATTCTCTTGCGTCTTGGATTGTCAAATATTTCTGATCCAGATTTACGGTCTCTCAGACAGTAAAGCAGCAAATCTGGTGGAACAGCCACCACATCCACACACCACCTGCATAAATTGCCACACCAAGCATCATATTTCACATGCGGCTACAATTCAGCAGCACCTGTGATCCCTGTTAATTACCTATTAATCACATTATGTGACTTCCCGCGGCATTGGATTCCACCCAGAGATTCCGTGGCAGTCAGACTGGCACCAGTGAATCAACGGGGGGTCCAGCGGGAAGAGATGCGTGTTTATCCTGACAACACGCACCCTCAGAACTGCTGCCTCGTTCTTTCAGCTTCAGTCAGAAGCCCCACGACTGTGGGCAAATATCCACCTTTTGTGTCCACTAATCGAAAACAACATCAATCATCGAAGCAAAATATGCATTGCTTTCTATTTGCAAAATTAACACTTGTGTCAGATCGCAGTGTTCATCAGACCCCATTGCTGTGAAATCTTTGATGAACTGTGGACAACGCCGTTCGAAGCCCAAACCAGAATTGGATTGCTTCCATCCAACAGGATTATGAGAATCGCCGAAAGAGATGCCAGATATCGGGAAACGTACAGGTGCACTTTCCATCCAGACAGCGCTTTGGGCTTATCTCAGGAAAAACACCCACCAAGCTGCCACAGACACACCTACCTTGGCGTGCCCAGCAGCGAGGCTCACTGGGCGAGCTTTTCCAACGCAAAAGCATCCTCATCAAGTTTGGTCACCGCAGAAGTTTAAACACCTGGACTAACTTGTGTACAAACACGAATGCGGACAGCAAGTACTCGTACAACCCGTCTGAATATAACTTCTGAACTGTATTTGAATGAAGAGCAGCAACGAAGAGCACTCGAACCACCAGAAACTCGATCGTGTTTTCAATCAACTTCAAGGGTGTTGATTGGCGAGTGTGTGGGCCAAAATAAAACGACTACCTGAAGATTTCATCACTTACGAATCGCCAGGGACAAAACAGACGACCTGAAACCAACTGTACAAATACAGGCGGCGTCTGATCGGCTCCAGACGCCTATTTACACGCTGCGCAACCAACAACTAAATCATCGTTGGATAAATAATTACTACTTGACAAGAGCAGATCAAGTTAGTTATGAATGGATGTGCAAGCTTCTGATGTTTGCCATACGCAATCATAATTGTGATCGTAAACCTCCCTCAAGTGGGGTTTCCAACCCAGCAGGCAAAACAGAACACGGTGAAGATTTTTCAGCAGAAAATGATTCATGAGATTCGTGCAAAAATGCATCATCAGTTTCTGACAAGGAAATCGTCATAACCTTCCAGATGTGAAACCATGACACAGCTCGAAAGGTCTGCACCAAGCCGTCACTCCACCGTGATGTGAGACAAGAGCCTCCGCTTTGAAACCGTTTCCAGAATCGCTGCAGTATCGAGTACAAATGGGTGCAACTCCTTTTACAGAGACCCACATCGAGGCATAAACTCCACAAGGTGTCGTGTTCACACTCCAAGCACCTAATAAGCTGCGGTTCAATGCAGTTAAATCACCCACTCTCCGTCCTCCTTCCTCCCAACATCTGTCTCCAAGTTTCAACGCGAACTTTTTGTGGCCACCATTCATCTCCGCACTTGTTCCTTTCCGTACGAAAGGTTCGGCAGCTGGACTCGAAAGTGACGTCGAAAACATGCCGCGGATCTGGATATAACAGGCAATAAGCTCTGCACACGCACTGAGAACTGGAGCAGGTGGTAACCGCACCGCAGCACCATTCATTTCAATGGAGAAGCTCCAAATCTTCACATCATGCCATCCTGCTATCAGACCCGATCAGGCGGCCAGTCATCTTCGGTCGTTACAGTCACCTTTCGAGGCAAAAAATACGAGCAAAAAAAGTTCATCTATCACGACGGACAAAGGCCTGATGTTCCTGGTGTTGGGCCAAACACGTCCACACACTGATAAAACCCCATTTATCAATGCAAACAAATGACAAATAATAATGCTGACAAAAATTGATGAAAAACGTTCATTTTTGTAAACAATAAAGATAGGTCACACAACAAGGATCATGTCCACACATCACACAGCATAAAATGTTTTATTTATTTCACAGACACACCAAGCCGGGCGTCCAAACAGAAGAAAAAAGCAACCCACGCGGACGAGGGGTTGAAAGATGACAATTTTTGAAAACAGAATGCGCGATTAAGTGGTCTGAAAGAAGGGACCATCAGATGAAGGCTTGCAGGTCAAGTTTGTGTGAGAAGTTGCAATCAATTGCATGCACTTGGCGGTGACAGGAGTGCAGTTGGCTCCAGGTGAATGTGAACCTGTTGAAGCACAGATCACTCACAGCTGGCTCTCCCGACCTGTCCTCTGCACCATAAATGGCAAAGCACCAGAATAAAACTAATGCTGTGCTTTTGTTTGTTTCGTGCAATATGACGCACAGAAAATGCACACCAACAAAAAATATCGACAGTGATATGCATTTCGTGGTGGCATTTTCAACAGCCTTGCACCAGGTGGGAACAGTGGTGATCGGAACACCACGGCAAAGCTGTCAGCGGAAAGCCGAAGCTCGTTGTCAAGGCCTCGGAGACTGAGCAAGCATCGCATTTTATAACAAACATCATTTCCTTTTCCATTTTCAGCATTTGCCATAAAACAGGCTCAATATACCCCAAGAGAAATAAAGCCGACATGTCTAAGGTTAATACTTTGCTCCATTGCTGTGCTTTATCCTAATAGAGAGGCGCGGAGGCAGAGCTGCATTCCAACAAGCTGCGTTCCTCAGCTGTTTCCACAGAGTGACCTTTCACAACCATCGACGTGAAAGCTTCGAGCGCAGAGTCGCTCGCCTCGCTTCACGACAAACTTTTGAAAGCACATCACAAAGGAGTCTTTTCATCCCTGCGCGCGCATGTACAAGACACTGACTTCTTCTTTGTAGAGTTTTGAAAAGAAGCAGGTCTGTAGTTCTGCAGAACAAGAACGCTTACCAGTGTCGACAAGCGCCTCGGGATGCCTGTGTAGATCTACGTTCGCGGCTGTCTTGCCAACTATCACTCGAAAACCATACCACCAATTCCAGAAAATGTTTTCAAACTGCATTGGGAGGAAAGAGATTGTGCCAGTCACCCACGAATTGTTTTTGGATACTGAGTTTTCTCGCGCCCAGACGCCGAAGGCTCATGGCGTCCAAATCAAAGGACAATGGAAAGATTTGGGGGGGGGGGGCGAGGGAGGCACCGGGAATATTGTCCGCAATACCAAGATAGACGAACTGTGGTGACGACACGGGCCAAGCCAGATACTGTGTCAGTCGACGCGAGAGAATAGACTTGCAAACGCAGCGACCCAAAAGAGGAGAATCCACGAGGCAGAAAAGTTGCTCCTCCTGCGGTTTGCCTCAGCTCAATGGCCCTTCAGCTCGCGCAGGCTTCACCACTTAGAGCTTCACAGAAAGCTTTCATGTTCCGCGTATGTTTTCCATACATTTCCTCTCAGGATAGATCCCACTGCCTGCAAAGTGCGTGCCACATGAAAAAGGGTAGTTTGCGTGGGATGACACACTTGTGTGTAAATCACCATTATGTTGTCAATGGTGGATTGACAGCAATAACACGAGAGAAAGCTTCCTCTCATTAGTGGCCCTGATCGCGCAATCAAGACCTGATCTCCCCGCATCATTTGTTGCTGCACCGCCGCTACCAAATCTGATTCGCACCTCACCCAGAGGCCATCTGCCTAACACGGAGCACTTTGCTGAAGCTTTGTGTGGAAATTGCCACAGCCTCACGTGGATGCAGTGTCAAGCTTCAGCAGTGTCTCCACTTTGCTGCTTCTCCATCGGGCGACAGGATTCTTCTCTAATTTGCACATCATTACTCGATCCTCTTAGCATCACGGGCATCACAGCGCACAGCTGCAGTGGCAGGGCGTCTTACTACACGCTGTGCGCCGTCAACGCAAGAAAAGTGGAAGGAAGCTTCTTTTGGGGAAAACTGTCACCGGGAAAACGCCAGGAAGAACAACAATTACAAGTTTGAATGAAAAACATACACTGCACAAGCCTGACTGCGAATGAACTGCGCGATAATCTGCGGAAAAGATCAGACAGTACACTCCAGTACCTGCAGATTTTGCTCCTCTTGTAAAAAGAGGGGTCCAAATGCAGAACGTGCTCAGCTGACGAGGACTAATTGAACGTAGAGAGCAAATGTTGAGAAATCCCAGGTCGCTCTGACAAATTGGCATCATTTCTGCACCCAACGATGTCTTTTGCAATCTAAGAAGGCAAATGCGAGCGTGCAAAATATTGAAGCAGATCAGTTGATACGTACAAACTCCAGAATTTGAAATTTTCATGAGCAAAACTGGGGCGAATTTCGTGACAGTTGGAAGCAAAGCAGCTCCATTCCAAAGTTGTTGAAGCATGTTTTCTTGATGTGACTTCACTTTCCAGGGAATCACAACAGTTCACGTTGGTCTACGAGAGCCTGCAAAGCAGCGAAGATGGCCCATTCGTTCCGAAACAATGTCAAGAATGTAATTGCGAAGGCCAAAGCTTTTCATCGATCGGACCTGATTATAGAGTATTGATCTCCAACTCACTTACGTCCGCGCCTGACATTGGGGAGTATCATCTTTTCGTTTGTGCTCGTGGCTTTCAGCTATTTTTAACCGGCTGGAAGGTCCCGCTTTGATCTCTTGAAACTTACCTGCAAAGACAAAAAACATAAATTGTGTAAGAGTACTGTGAGCTTATTCTCTGGAACAATTGCCCCAAAGCGAGAGATGAACAAGTCATAATATTGTGGCATTGTGGAATATGTCAGGCGACAACACTTTGTGATGTCAGTAAATTGCAGGGTGTTGACTTGAAATAACAGACCTTTTTTGCTAGCAACAAGTGACTTGTTGTTACTGCACACTTTCTGGTCATGAAACATACAAGAGCGCACTCTATTTCTGTTTTCAAAACTCAGCCAGCTCAGGCGTTGCTGTTCTATTGCGTCGATCACGCGCCCACGCTGAAACGCACACACTCGAACCCCGGTTTTGCACAATTTCCTTTCGTTTCACAAAATTGAAACACTGACAGATGTATTTACAAACGGTAAACGCGGAAACAATAGACATAAATTTTTGGCCTGGCCGAAAGTTTAATCCACACTGAGCTCAAAGTGGTCAACTTTAGTCCATTAGTCACCCCTGTCTATTTGCACAAGGTATCAACCTGAGGATTACAGAAGCCTGCTCGAGCCAATATTTGGCTGTTTAAACGAAGGCAAATCTGTGGCAATTTGGCAAATGGTGTCGAATCTCCTGAGCACGCAATGGACTCGTCTCAACTGGGACTGTTTGGCCTGAACGTATCTTTGGCCTGACCCTTTCTACGGCCTGCAACCAAAACGAAAGATTACGAAGGCCACGATCAGATCTGTGCACGAATCCAGTTGCACCGCACATCAGCTGTCAAACCAGATCCAGCTGATGCCTTCATCATATTTATCCCTGATCGTAGATCCTCGGCGCAGTCACGGAGCGATCACTCTACCTGGCGCGCCTCGGCAGCACGACATCGTGGAGCTGCTCCGGAGCCAGTCAGCTTCCTGCCGAAATGGCCACTTTCCCATCTGACTAATTGCTTTTCGTCAATTTCTTCTCATCCACTTCTACTTACCTCAGACCCCACCCGGTTTCCTACTACTGTATTTCTGAGGCCTACAGACGGTGAAGACATGTACAATCTATTTGCAGTACAGGTACACCCAAACCACACGGTTTGGTTTCGGTTTTCGCTCTAACTGCACGCACAATGTGCTGTTTTCTTGCTGTGGTAGCTTTGACACTTCCTGCATTTCAAAAGCTTCATTGAGACACAAAATGCACTTTGAAATATGGAAATGTCGCAGGCGCTTTGATTCGCCTTCAAATACGGAAGGCACACACAGCGAGAGTGTGTGAGCAGGATGCAGAACACCCGGTTTGGATGAACACAGCTGCGTGCCAACAGAATAATGGAAATGTTTCAACAGAGAGCAAAGTCATTATCAACCAGGTGACGTATTTTATCCGAGTGTTTTATTTCTGCTGTGTGCACAAAATGCAAGTAACCTCAAGAGTTCAGAACTCTGCACAGTGTTGCGCCTGTTCCATGTACTGCGGATACAGGGCGGGGCGAGCGCGTAATGTTAACGAACTGAGTCAACGCTCGTCAATGTTCGCAGGATCGCGCACCGGACTCGTCCATCTAATGCCGACGATAGATTAGCGGAGTAAAGAATCGGCTGTGTACCTCCTGCCTCCTGCCACCCTCAATTCTCGGCGCATAACTTGACGCACGTCGGTAGCAGTTAGACATGCCAGTGCTGAACAGGTGATGATTACCTGCTTTGCGTGCTCCAAGCTGCACACACCCAAGATTTCACACAGCTTGTCTGAAGATGGCGAAAGAAATCTCGATGGTTTCCGCTCAAACCTGCTCACGCTGTATGTATTCAACATGTGCACCGAAACAACAGCACTTCTTTCAGGTTTTCACGCAAGTCTGTTTTGCTGCGATGAGACTTTCGTTGTGGTTTGAATGTGACAAAGCTTTTTGCATGCAGTTTCTTGATTGGCATCATTTCAAGAACGTCGTAGCAGTATTCTGAAAAAAATTCACGCAGTGAATTTGCAAAACATTTTTACATTCGCATAATTACACGAGCACACAACGTAATTCTGTGGCCCTTGTTGCATGTCGGTGCCTTCAGCCACAGCGTTTCAAAATTGCTTCTGGGGACCAAACGTCGCCACGGGGACGAAAATTCACTTGAGGAAAGGTCGCCAAGTGCACGAAAAATGATTTTCAAACTATCGTAAACTTCATTTGTGTGCACATTATTGAGCACACAAAAAGCTGGAGTGCAAGGTCACGAAAACAGGCGTTCATTGAAAGTGACCTGTGTCACGGTGTCTGCGAAGGTTTTCTGCTGGGGCCGTGAATAACCTGCAAATTGGGGGTGCCTTGACTAGGATAATTTATAATGGCGTACTTCTGTCCAAGTTCTGATGCTGAGCGTCAA
>JAAUXT010097218.1_pt1 | contig 31025 bp, 41 predicted proteins | sample 7278171 | NCBI WGS metagenome assembly JAAUXT01 (sample SAMN14350112, study PRJNA611818) | marine sediment metagenome | isolation source: surface marine sediment (1.8m) | place: French Polynesia: Moorea | collected 2018-08
ACTATCACGCAAGGAAAAAATGCTGGGACTGCTACAAATTTGCAAAAAATACCCCAAACACATTTTTGCCCATAACTTCGCTCAGAATTGACCGATTTCCTCCATTCAACTTGGAGCATGAAGCTGAGATCAAGCCCCACACTGTCAACCATGTTTTGAAGGTGTCAGACACCAGGGGGCGCCGTAAAACGTGTGTGCGTGCGTGCGAACACACACACACCCACACCCACACCCACCCACACCCACTCACACAGAAATATTGAACCAACCAGCTGTATGCATGTTTGTATGTTTGTGATATCACTACAACAATCCACACCCACACCCACACCCACACCCACACCCACAGACCTGTACCTTGTCAATTCTCAATTCTGAAAAGCATGTACAAGATGGCAAACCGGAAGCAGGATGTTCGAAGCGACCATCAGGGTTCCCGTAGAACTTACTTGTTTCAATTTTCATGGAATCAGTGATGGACGCTCGCTTCAGCGGACGGGCCCAGAGCTCAGCCTTCCGGTGTGACTTAGTGTACGCTTTCCATTCACGAAAGACAGGATCAATTCGGATCCTGAGCGCACGCCGCAGATTCTCGCGCGTAGCCAGAGCTCCTTTGTGCTCTAGCTCACCATACTTTGAAATAAAATCCGCAACATATTCGTCATACACACGTGATGCAGAAGCTCTCACCGACATGTCGTCGGGCATCAGACAATGGGCTGCATCAGAAGCACGTGCCAGCAATCTCTCTGCCTCAGTGGGCTCTTGTTCCTCGTCATCCAAAGCACACACGGGTGAAGTGTCTCGGCCACTGGGCAGGTCTGGAGGAGTCACTGGGCAGACAATTACACGCCTGACATTTCGCACAGGAGTATACTCATTTGGAGCGGAAGGCTCCCGCACTGGTGATGACTGGTGTTCCGACTGGGAGCCCTCCGACGTGTCCAGAGGTGTGACCGTCTCTTCCAGTTCAGCGAGTGTTGGGGACTTGTTGTCATCGATGTGACCGAAAGAGACATTCAGGTCAACACCGAGCATAGAATCTGAGGTCACTGTGTCAGCAACTCCGCCCGACTCATCTCGTGTCACCGTGAGATGATCCAGATGGGCCTCCAAGTCATCTTTCTGCGCAACGGCCGTTTGTAGCTGGCGGCGAGTGTGTTCCAACTCCTGGCGAAGTTCCTTGACTGTCGCTTCCAGGACTGCAATCTCCATGTCCTGCGCCACAGCACTGGAGCTCTGACGCAGTGTGGCAATGGTCACCTTCAAGTCTGCTATCTCAGCCTCGTGACCACAGGGCGGACGATGGGGAGCTTGCTCCAGTGAGGTGTTTTTGCACACCTTCTTGGTTGGACTGGGCATGTCAGGAACATCTGGTTGCATGCCCTGTTTGACAGCTGTCTGGAGGGCTTCTCTGTAGCGACGGGTGTACGAGACTTTCAGAGGTGGCTTCGGGTGACGCAGCTGCTTCTGAGCGAAGAAATAACCACCTTGCTTCCTGCGCGCGGCCCTCTGTTTGATGCGAGCCTGGCCATCCGGTGTCGGGAACCGGACTGGAGCTTCATTGAAGAGCTCCAAGAGTCGCAAGCGATGTGGGTGCGTCTCCGCCGGACCGCTGCGAGTGACGCGGGAGTGTAGAAACTCCAATCTTGCTGACGTCCATTTCATTCGACGGTCAGGAAATGTCTCAATGACTTGCTCAGGAGTGAGCAACGCCGTGCCCGGGCACAGATAAGGTTCGAGCGCTTGGCCTGTCCGATTGGTCCAACGACCCTGGCGTGGAATATCACCCATGTGGACTCGATCCAACCAAGCACACGTCGCCTGGCCGACCCGGAAACAATGCGGGGTCAAATGCACTTGCCACCATCGAGTATGCAGCAAGAGCAGGTCGAGCATGTCCTGCACATCATTTGGTTACAGGGGCATCCCGTCCTCATGACAAAAGAAATAATTGGATGCAGGTCTCTGGGCAATGTACCTGGTGATGCAGTCCTTGTAGTTCCATTCCAGACTTTGGTGATCCCACTCGATGATCCTCTCCTTCATGTCGGGTCCGCTCTTGTCATGATCGAAAAATAGAGCGACACCTCGATCAAGAAGCTTCACTTGGTTCCAGCGTAACGTGTGGTCCGCCTTGTCGCTGTAGCTCCTGGAGTCAGGCTTGGTGTAGAAAGCACCAGAAGCATATTCGCCCACTCGCAAGAGACCTCCTCGCGCTGTGAGCAACACAGCCGGGACCAGGGTCTCCATATATCCTTCGAACACCTTTGGAACAGCGTCCAGTAACGCTTGCATGAGTTCTGGCGTGACTGGCACCTTGCGATGGACTCTCCCCGTGTGTGCTTCTGCTTTCAACACAGCAGTATCGTAGCAGTCCCACAAGCTGGGTGGAACCGTGAACTGAGCCAAGTCAAGTGCCCATTGCAACTGGCACCAATGCTTCTTGATGCTTTCGAGCTGCAGTTTGGCATTGATCAAGTCGTCCAGAAAACACCAGATGTTGACCTCAGTTAAAATTCCAACGGGACTTGCCTCTCCGTGCAGATTGCGGCATACCTTTCAAGTCTTCTCGCTTTCGCCGGAAACACACCTGTAGTCCAGTCAGCGTGGTGGATGTGGAGGGCATCCAAGATGTAAGCCACGGACTTGTGGGCAGCGGCTGAGGTTTTGGTGTGGAAGCGGGGAAGGCCTTTTGGAACTTGTCAACCTCGTTGCGACTGAGCAGATCTGCCGCCACATTCTCCACCCCCGGCACGTGCTTGATGGTCAGATGAATCTGGAATTTTAAGCATACACAAGTGTAGCATGCCTCTGATCAAATCTTGAACGCATAATTTTAAAAAAGGAAGGGGGGGGGTCGCAAAAGGATTTTGCGGTATGTTCCGTTTGCTTTGTACAAAATGTTCAATTCCTTTCAAACCAACTTTTTGCTGATCCTCAGAAACAAAACGTGCGTCTTTCAATGCTTAATATACGCACTGACTGAACCACTGAGATATGATTTACAGACACACATGGAAGCACGTTCAGTGATGCTACGAAGTGGACAATAAAATGTCTTGATTATTTTTGTGACTGGAAAGGCGGATGTGCGTGAAACTTTTCCCAGCAGTCATTGGTCGCTACAATCTGGCACGGCAGAATTACCTAATTTTATGTGTTGTGTCTTTTTTCAAACAACCAATCCTCATAAATAAAGCCTGCTCCCAATTTTCTAACGCAAACGCTCACAGCTCAGGAATAAGAGTAACTTTCACAAAATAGTTTTTCCGCATTTTTCTCATGACACATTGTTCAGTTGAACTGCTTCACAAAAATCATGAAAAGGATACGTACAGCTTTTGCAATTCTTTCAACTGCTCTCTCAACATTGAATATCTTGACATTGCCACTGGCGTCGGCGATGTCGGAGGGTTACAGATTGCAACACAACGCGTAAGTACAAAAAACAACCTGCAGTTCGCCTTCAGTGAGAACACCTGTGGGCTCGTTTTTCTGAGCAAGCCTGCAGTGTGTGTGCAGTGCTGCAGGTAGATCCTCCCGTAAAGGACAACCTTCAGACCGGACATGTTCTTGCAGAGGGGTTCACGCCAACCTCAAAATTGGGCAGCGTTCTTTCTACCAACCGCATGCAGCGACTATACCGCGGTGATTTGCGGTTTCCTTGGACCTACCGCGCGGTCGGTGAACAGAATACTTTGTACCTCCAAGAGATCAATTGGTCCTCCTCCCCTCGCCCAGTACAATGGTAGGACGTCTGCCTGTGTTCAAAGGTTTTGGTTGTACCTCTTTGGGCAAATTGTGAAGTGTCCTTGTCGAGCCTTATTCAAACCTTCCTCGAATCGAGCCCGCCTTTTTTGTCAAATGTCACATTTTACCCAAATCAGGTCTTGCCAATTGGAACTGATTTCACTTCCATCTTCTTGGGACTTCGAATTGAGCGCAGACACGTAAAATGTGAAAACAATTCGAGGGATTCAACCCAATGCATTGGTCCGCATGCTTGTGCCGAGTGTGTCGGACAAAGTTTTTGAGCGTGCACGCGCGTCGAATCCTCATGATGCAGGTGAAGTTCACAAGTCTTGACTCAAGACAGCTTGACTCGATTGCAATTACGGTACGTGTAACTTTCGAAAAGCTTCGATAGAACAAAAGGCTCAGATGCGGACAAATGAGTCCCAGTGTACAAAAGCCCGAGCAAAAAATAACAACCAAACGTTTTGGCCTTCTTGGAAGCGATGTCAAAAATATCAAAGCCTCCACGTGATGACAGCGTCCATGCAACCCCATGATTTGGCTCAGCTTCCATGGTAAAACGAGAGCTCAGACATCAAAACCTATAGCTCCTTGGTATAACACCACATGCATGGCTTTCAACCCTGTGAAAGAGCTCCAAGATGATGATGACATACTTCTGACGAAAAAGCTCGGAGAAAAAAAAAAACAACCCACAGCCAAAGAGAGCAGCTCCCATGCTATGGCTCCTCAAAAGGCAAAATCGGCTTGTTGGCTTTGTCCTTTTCGTCACACTCGCACAAGAGCAGCGCACGGTTTTGAAAAAGCAATTTTTGTTGTCAACGTAAATTGCAGTTGTGCCGCTTCGCGAGAGTTACAAAAAGACAGTGGAAATCCTTTGTTTACAGCTTGGGGTGAGGGTTGTGATGGTTCTCGACTGCAATAAAATGAGAAGAGATCCTGGAAGCGAATTGTTTCCAGATCGAACGTGCGCACGGGATCAGCCCATCGAGTCTGTCATTTATGGCACTTATCAAGTACTCCAGAAAATATGTCGATTAACACGTCGATCGAGAAATTTACAAGCTCAGCGAAATGTTAAGCGGTACGAAGAAATTAAGAGCGTCAAAAACTGGGATTCGTTCAGTCAGCAAGGCTGTATCACAAAGGTAATCATACAGCTGCGAGCGGTAAATCGAGTCACTTTCTTGTTCAGAAGACTTTTTTTCGTTGACACCCATTCAAGACAACTTGCCCGTCGGGTGCTTCACATGCATCTATTCCAGCTGGTTTTGTGCGAAAAAGCGCGCACAGAACGTTTGTGCACCCCTTGTGAGAATCAGCGTGCATCTTCACCTGGACACGCAGACTTTTCCTTTCACATTTTCGGCTTCTCATTTGCCACCAAGGTACGTTTTTGCATGCTTGAAAGTTAATCTGCAGTTTTCCTTGCAGAGGCTACCTTCTTGTGTGCCCGAGGAAGGTTCGTCCGGGTGACACGTACAAAGTGTTCGTCACGATCTACAAGATGTACCACCGGGAGGTACACGTGAAGGCCATACTGAGCAGGAATTTGCAGGAGTACGCCTCTGGCAACGTGATTTTCACAACCACTGGAACAAAACACATAGATCTGAGGGTAACGCATCGCTCGCCGTTCATGGAAGCAGCACTATCTGCATATATTTCTTGTCTGGCTGCACAATTCGTCTTGTGCTCCTCGTATAGCAGTCAAAAATCCAGAATTACAAAAACAAGACATATCCACGGCAAGGCAGTTTTGGCACAATTGTCCAAAAGTGATTTGTACGAGAACGTACGAACGTCTGCTTTTGTGGAAACCAGCGCGACAACTGCTCTGCTTGCATGTTTGTGATTGCTTTCAAAATCGAATTGACTCCGGGAGCTTTGTGAAGAGGTCTGCTTTGCATTCCTCTGGAAAGGACTGCAACTGCATGGGTAAACTTCATTGTTTGCAGATTCCCACATCCACATTGCCCGGTTCCCACAGAATGGTGGTGGAGGGACTCGCCGCCACTGTCTACGGGGACCCTGTGTTCAGAAACGAAACGGAACTGCAGTTTGAAACCAAATACATCTCTGTCTTCATACAGACCGATCGCTACGTCTATTTCCCCACCAATTCAGGTGAACTGAACCAAAACATTGGCAGAGTCTGACAAGCACGTTCGCAGTGAGGTCGTGCCTCGAGCTCGTGTGTTTGGCCTTTTTTAACCCTACGGGGCTGCTGCTGGAGACATGCATATGTATAGGTGCAGATGAAAAACGAGCCCTCTCGTTGGAACATCGGGATGATCACAGGGTTACACGCAACACTGTACAAACATGATTCCTGAGAGGGTTTTGTGACGCAGAGTTGTAGAATCGAACACTTGTCTTTACTTTTTCAGTGAGATTTCGCATTGTTGCATTGACAAAGACTCTGAAACCGGTCAACACAGGTTCTCTCACAGTTTTTGTGTTGGTGAGTACAATTATTTAACTGACATTTGTGTTGCCATTGCTCCAAATTCCTCACCAGCAAGTTGAGTTCTCCGGTTTACGATCACTTCTCAACACACCTTCGGTCTTGAAAGTTGATGTTGCAAAAGTGCAATTTGCTCATTTTTCAGGATGCTGGGGGAGCGATAGTCCGACGATGGTTGTCCGAACAGCTCAATTTTGGTACATTTCCCCCTCTTTCTGCCTCAATTTCCCCCTCTTTCTGTCTCACTTGTGCGTCTCACAATTTTCGAAAACAATGCGCACTTGCCTGCGCAATGAAACGCAAGCGTGCAGAGACAGCAGAAAATTATCTAAATGACTGACTCCAAACTGAGTGCGTAACCATAAATACTTTATCGTCAAGAAAACCACAACACTAAACATACCAAAGTGTTTCAGTGTATACAAAAGCAAAATGAATTTTTCTCACATTCCACGCACATGCAGGTATCTACTCGTCCCACTTTTACATCGACTATCCCGTCAAAGAAGGCGACTGGACACTCAGGGTGAACGCCTTTGTAAGTTTGCAATTTTGCAATCTACGCAGTGTACGAGGTTGATTCCATTTCTGATAATGGTTTCCTCAAATCCTGTCCCGAAAACAAAAACAACATCTGCACGAAAGCGACGGAACGGCTGACCTCGGACAAAATTTGAGCCCGGTTGTGAACAGAGCCTCCATGGGTGATTCCCGCAATGATCCAGCAGATGAAACTCAACCAGCAGAAAACATCAATCCGCCCAAACTTATTGCCAGACTTTCACTCAGCCAGTGCACCAAAGCCTCCCTTTCCTGGTTCATACGTGCCATGTTGTGGTTTTCAGGGCCACCGATATGAAGAAACTTTCCGAGTTGAACTGTTCTGTGAGTAAAAACAAGTCAACGGAACTGCATGTCTGGTTGATTAGATCTATGAAATGTGACGTTGTTGCGAAATTCTACCAGAATCTCGTTTTTCACATCAGACAGAAGAAGAATTGAAGTCAAAGTGAACATGCCGACTCAAGTGACTGAAACGGAATGGGGAATTGCTGGAGCCTTCTTCGCACAGTGAGTTATTTTAGCAACACTGAGTTCAGCCCCAGGGCCCAAGCTTTATCGTTGAATATTAACATCCAAAGCCACACATTTCTTCAGCAATTCTTACACGATGGTGACCAGCAGAGGAAACGCGACGCTTGATCTCAAAGTGATGGAGGAGGACGGGAGTCTCTCCGAACAGAGTCTCATCACCCGAATACCACACGTGAGATTTTTCTCTCAGGGACAAGGAACAAGGGAGGGTGGAACGAACATGATGACGCTTGGTCAACCTTTCTTTCTTGCATGCTGGAAGACTTCTGGCAAATTATATGTAATCGGCATTTCATTTCGTTCCCCGACAGATGAACAAGGAGATACCGATTGCGTTCAGTTTCGAAGAGATCCGGGAGGTGTTCGGCCCCGTGACGGGGAAACTGCTGCGGCTCAAGCTCACGTTCTACGACTGGACGTTCACGGAGACGCAGAACGCGACGGCCACAGTTCGCGTCATTCCTGATGAGGTGCACGTCGAAGTGATTGGACGCAACATCCGCACGTTCAAACCAGGAGTGCCCTTCAACTTGCATGTGAGTAGAGTCCGATGGCAGAGGACGGTGGTGCGTCCCTGTTTGGGGATTCGTGTCCTGCCTGCCTTGCTGCCGGCTGTGCAGTGTACTTTGAATGTCTGACCAAACCAAAACCTCAGTCCAATCTCCAGGATTCTCCACTTTCAGTTTGCTGTAGTGAAATCGGACGGGTCACCGTTTGACTCTCGGTTGTTCCGGACACTCCGCATCACCACGACTCACGTGGGAGAGAACACCGCGTCGTACGAAGCGCAGCGAATCATCCCGGACAACGCGATCGTGAAGCACCAAGTGACACCCAGAACAGGTGACACCCAGATCACGGTCAGGGTAAGCAAGTCTCACTCAAGGTCCATTTCTTTGCCGTGTGCTCGAATTGGCACAGACATCACGATTTTTCTCCACGGATCGATCAACAATGAATTTGGGGTGCAGAAAAACTTTCCTGCCACCCTGTGGAAGGAGTTTGAAACTTGCAACACTTGCAAAGTTGCAGAAAAGTGCTTCTGCGTTTTCTCCTCCAATGCAAAATTTAAACAAAAGCAACTTTAGTGGTTGCGTCCGAAATGTTTCAGGCTTTCCACGAATCAGGACGCAGAACTGTGGCAGAAGTAGAGTGCTTCAGAACATTCAGCCCTGGGAAAGTTTACCTGCAGCTTCAAACATCCACGTCGAAACCAGCGATCAATCAATACATGATCTTCACTGTCAAGACCAATGTCTATGTGGAGGAAATAAATTATGTCGTGAGTTTATTTGGCCTGTGTTTCAGTTTCTACTTGTGCCTGGACACGAAGTAACCATCGGTCTCTTGTTTCGCAAAACCATGTTTCGCAAAACCACAACTCTGACACTGATGAAGCTTGATCTGAGCTTCTGCCACCCTTTCGAGATCTTCAGGAAACAACTGCCCTAAAACGAATCAAACAAGAGAACGTGCGCACAAATTTACAATTATCGTGTTTTCAAACAGCGCCCCGTCAACAATTGGAAAACGTCTGTTGCAGATCATGGGTACCGGCAGCGTCCTGGTTGGTTCGACGCTGCAGATGCGCACGCAGCAGCGCACGTTCAGCGTCGCCGTGTCGCGGGAGATGGCGCCAGCAGCGCGCCTCGTCGCCTACTTCGTGCACCGCGGGGAAGTTGTGTCGGACGCGCTCAACTTCCACGTCGACGACACCAAACTCAAAACGGTAAACACAAGCAAGCACCCGAAAACGATCCCTGCATGATTTGTTTTTGGCGTTTATCGTGGGCGCATCTCTTCGTGATTTCAACAAATAAACGTTTGAGTACACGCTCCTTGCAACAAACAGTCGACGGTGACAGTGAACCGAGGGAAGGACTTCAGCCGGGACAACATAGAAATCATCATCACGGGTCCGCCTGGAGGGTTTGCCTTCGTGGAGGGAGCTGAGCTGACGCTCTGGAAACACGGCGCCAAAACCTTCTTCACTCAGGAAATGGTGAAGCTTTCTCTTTCAGCTGTCGGATTTCAAAGAGAAAACAGTGCGAAGTCAGGAGATCCTCTGAAGCTATGTTCACGTCTGTTGCTTGTCAAGTTACAAACGGACTGAGGTTTGCACTGCAGACCAAAACAAAAACTCCACAGGTCTGATCGCACCAAACTCGGCCTCATCTCGTCCAGCGAAATCTCGTGCCATTTGCGTGGGCCCAAATCGAGCGAAAAAGGTCTCGTCGTGGTCGCAGTGAAGTGAAGTTTGTATCGCTGCAGATGCATACAGCAGCATTTGAAGCTCTTTGGAATAATTGGACCTGTCCTTCAATTTTGTAGGTGGAGGATGAATTGAGAACCTACGATGAAGGTTCGCAGGGCGCTCACCACCACATCTGGTACTTGAAGGACCAAGTGGAATGGGAGGAAGACATCTTCATCACGTCCACATCAACCGGTCTTGACACTCTGCAGACGTTTGAGGTTCGAATCTGAGAACACCAATTCCCTTTTGTTTTTTTCGCTGCCTCCTGCAGTGGAGCAGTGGAACCCTTCATTTGGTCCAACCAAATGGGCAGCTTCCTAAATCCTGAAAAACATCATCATGCATGCAGATATATTTGTACGTTGAAGAAATGCACCAGTCTTTGTGTTACAGATGGCTGGACTGCATATATTTGGCGACATGAACTTCACTCACACCGCCAGTAAGACTCGTGCTGTTCAGCTTTGTTCTTCACGTGACGTGATGTTTTTGAACAGAAGGCCTGAAGTTGCATTTGTTGCTTTTTCAGGTAACAACCCGTGCAATGAGACCCTGGGGTTGGGAAGATGCCCATCCACAGGAGAGTGCTTTGAGTTGTCCCGACAGTGCGACGGAAGGCTGGATTGCTCTGACGGCTTTGATGAGACAGCCTGTGTGTAGCTCGTACCATTCACATTCAATGCAGTGTCTTTTGTTGAAATTACCACGAACATCAAGGTAGCAGCTCATTGTTACATTTGTATGCTGACGTGCTGTGCTACAGAGCTGTGCTTTTCATGCGGACCTTTCACCGCAGGTCCCGAAGAGACCCCACCGCAGCGGAGACCGGTCAACATCGACCTACTGCAGAGATACGCCGGCTTCTTCGTGGACATCGGCTGGTGGCTGTGGAAACCTTTCTACATCATGCGAGTACTCTTTTCTGCTTGTACTCGAGCTTCATACAGACCATTCAGTTCCATTTTCACAGTGGTTTCTGTGGTTATTGGGAAAGGGCCAGGTCAATCAAGACTGCTTTGTGGGTCAAAAGAGATTCTGCCTGAGGGTGCAGAGGCGGACAAAGGACAGGAATCCCTGAAGAGAATGTTTACCTGCCACATTTGGCGCCTCAAGTGCAAGGTTTTCCTTTCTTCGGCGTGTTGGAATCGCACTATGAAGGTGTCCCAGTCCCCTTCACGTAATCTAAGATTCTCAACAACTTCCTGACTCGGTCAAAGACAAAGAATTTTCACACCATTTTTCCAAAGCACTTGTATGACAGATCAATTTTCAAAACTTTCAGGCCCTACGGAGCAGCGGAAAGGAGCCACTCGGTTCCAAAGAACAAGTACACGTACGCGATCACGGGGTTTGTGTTGCATCCAGACGAAGGGCTGCTGCTTGTGGATGAACCAACTTTGGTGAGAAACAAGTACACACAGACACACACACACAGACACAAACTTGTGCGCTTTGGCCTGAAAACGGTTTTGTCATACATGACGAACCTGCATGCTCAAAAACCTGCTTCGAGTTGTTTTGTGGCAGGTGATTTTTTTAAGCTGTGACACAAAGCATGAAACCTCAGCTCTGTGGGTGGCACACTTTCACTTGGTGATCTCAACTGCTGACAATACGTACGTCAGACTCTGCGAACCATCATGCAGAACTTCGAGTGTTCATTCTGTTTTTGGATTATTCGCAGCACAACGCAAAGCGAGACTTTTTCATGCTGATGAACATGCCGTCCTCCTCAAAACGAGGAGAGCAGATTGGGATACAACTGTCACTCCTCAACTTCCACAGCGAGAGAGTCGAGGTGATGTCCATCAGCTGTAACTTTTTCGACAAAGTCGCTCTGTATCTCAAGACTGTTCCTTGTAACTTGTGTGTCCTCTGGAGTCACTTTGGACACAAAAGAACCAAACTCCTTCATTCCAGGCGATTGTGATGCTCCATGGTTCTCCAACCTACAAGTTTGTTGTTGTGGAAGAGTTCGGCATTGTCAGTTCTTACAATCCGAGAACTGTCTTCGGCGACATACAGACCATGGTTTCGGTCAGTACCTGTTCCTTGCCAAGATACTTGGCTCTTTTCAGGGCAGAAATCATTACCTTACTGAATTTTCTTCTGTGTGGGGGGAACAACTAATGAGTCTTCTCATTGACAGCTTGAGCCAGGAGAACAGAGATACTTGTACATGCCAATCGTGCCCACCATTAGCTTTGGGGAGGTCACTGTGCGAATGAGTGCATTCACTTCAATCGGCAGGGACTATTTGGAGAAAAAACTTCAAGTGTCTGTGAGTTGCTTTGGAAATTTGCTGCCTGCTGATTGAATGTAAGAGTCCCAACCAGGGCTGCTGAAGAGGAGTGCCACTGGGACAGACTTTATTCCATTTCTCAAAGCAGAAAGCAATTGAAAGGGCACCTGTGTAAACAATGAGCACAACTTCCATCACTTCAGTACGATGGCGTTACGAATGACGACTTCACTCCCTACATGATCGACTTGGTCAACCAGGGTTCAGTTATCATCCCGGATTTAGACTGCGTCGTTCCAGATCAGTTCATAGACCCCAACATTCCCTATCACCAGTACGTGCCTGGATCAGAGTCAGCCACCGTGTCCATTTTCGGTGAGTTTCGTCGTTCCTGTCAATCACCTACACACACAAAAACAAGCTGGGGTTCCTCCTGGTATTCCACTAGTTTACTGCACATGGATACACGGGTTTCTAACCCGCTTGTTGACGTATCGCACCTGCAGGAGACATGGTGCTGCCCGACCTGGCGGAAGGCCCGTACACTGCCAGCTCCATGATGGGGATTCCGCCCGACTCAGCCGAGGGCTACCTCTTCGAGTTCCACATGAATCTCCTCGTTCTCCAGTTTCTCAGAGCAACCAACGCGTTAAGTTCCAAGCAAGAAGAAAGCACTATTGAACACCTGAACAATAGTGAGTACGAACTGACACCCGTGTGTGCAAAAACAAACTGAGTTCTGACACGGCCCTGACATCGACTGGACACTTCTGAAACATTGTGGTGCATCTTTTCAGAATGACGTCTTCCATTTCAGTTCTCATGAGGCAATATGCTTATGTGTTCACGAACAATGACAGGACGGCGTACTACAAACAATATCGAAGAGCGGGGAACCCAAACGTCTGGTGAGAGGATTCACCCAACGACAGACAGCCCAATTCCAACCTGGAATGACCTTTTGATTTCGATATTTTCACTGACCAGCAAGAAAACGTGAAGACATGCACCCCAGTAAACTCTTCACGTGTCGTTGCAGGGTGACGTCAATCGCACTACGTGCGCTCAACGCCATGCTCGACTCTCACTGGGCTGAACGCGTCTTCGTGCCTCACGAAACCGTCAACAGTCTCGCAGTCTGGCTCTGCGCGCAACAGAGCAAAGCCGGGTTTTGGAGAGAGACAGGCGAGACCTACGACAGGAATATGAGTCCTTTCAGTGAAGATGAGCGTGGGATTCAGCGCGAATGGCACATAGCACTCACCACCCACGTCACCATAACTTTGGCGAAGATTTCCAAACTTACAGGGGTGTGTGGATCCTTTGTTTGTCGATCCTGTGACACTCAACCAGACACTTGAGCAGTTTCGCGTGGGATCCCAAGGTTGTCCATCTTGCAATGCAGAAGGTCCAGACAATATTTTATCCCACAGGTTGCGAAGGGAACGGTAGACCGCAGCCTGCTCCAGGCTGGGGACTACATGGCGAGATGGTGGCGCAATGTGGCGACCCCAACTCATGTGGCTAGAGTAGCCTACGCCTTCAATCTTCTGGGACACTTTGAACGAAATGATGCTTTCCTGAAGATGCACCGCTTGAGGAGACAAGGCAAGTTTCCGTTCGTCTGAGGTGTTGTCTTTGTGTAAGAGTCACTGGCTGCCACGGGATCCGACCCCATTGTGTTCCTTCCTTCCGCAGACAACAACATTTACTGGTCCAACAGCAAGATCGATCCAAGACCATTCTTCGTCATCGATACGGTCACCATTCTGAGTCCTCAAGACGATATTCCTCATCTGGGTAGGTTTTGCTTCTGAACTCAATTTTGTTGCCATCTGGAAAAACTAATCAGACAGTTGTGTGACCACGTTTGTGCACTGATAGACACACAGTAGTGACAAAACTGTCAAACTTCAAACAGCGGAACCAAACAAGAAGGCCACGCCTTGAACGCGCGCGGTTTCCTCTCGGGGTCAGTTCCAGGTAAACTTTTGACTTGAAGAGTTGAACAAAAGGATGATTTACTTGAGTTATGGGCCAAGGTGAGTTACCCCAGGGTGACTCAACTTGACTCATTTAAATATGTTGATGAGGTCATGAGATCTAAAATGATACGTAATGTGAAGGTCATGGGCAGGTGCACAATAAATCCCAATATTATGACTTTCCACAAAGAAATGAGCCTGAGCCTGGGATGGCCCTGAATGTTGAATTACCTTGGGGGGGACTCTCTTTTACCTATTTGAATGTATTGTTGAGGTCATGTGACCAAAAATACAATTACACTTTGATGGTCATAAGTAGGTGCACAACATATCACAAAATGGTGACTTTCTATAAAGAAACAAGCCTGGGATGGCCCCAAAACAATCACAAAATCCATATTGATTGTAGCATGTGACTTATGTCTACAGCCTATCTCACACTGGAATGTGGGGACTTCAATGCCACTTTAATCTGAAAGCTTGAGCATTCTGCTATTGCAGAGTTATGGGCAAGGTTGAGTTGCTATATCCTAAGTTTCATTGCCATCTCCAAAGTTGAGTTGCCAGAGGGGGTGCAAGTCAACTTTGGTAAAAATTCAAACATACTTGTATTGAAGCCCCCATCTTGGTAACTAAACTTTGGCTGTCCACACACATACAAAGACTGATCGTGATTGCAACAAGCGCGCGGTGACCGTCCCGAGGGCCGAGCCGCCCGCTAAAAATTGTCGTGTTGATGCATTCAGAATGACCAAACGAACTTCAGATCTCACACTTTCTGTCATCCGAATCCGTACAGCTACAAAGGTGACAGATGCAGTCTACATGTGGGTCTCACACATCGAACACAAAACTTGACGCATGGTTCTCACACAGGCGAGGCAGTGACGGCGACAGGCTACGCTCTGATGCTCTACCTGCAGCGACAACACAGCCCGTGGAATGGATTCACGAGGAAAATCATGAACTTTCTCAATGATTACAGAGACGCGCCCCACGGATTCCAGTCCACACAGGTGAGGTTTTCCTGATCAGGGAACCAGGTTCACGGTGCAACATTTAAGAATATTGTGTGCACATTGCTCCTTCGAACATGCCTGGAAATCTGTTTTGCGTGAGCAGGACACATTGATTGGCTTCGAAGCTCTGGCGGCTTATGCTCTGAACGAGAAAAACCGATTCATCTATCAAATGGACATCACGGTGGAATCAACCTACGCACCAGACTGGAGCCACGAAGTCAACTTCACGTCTGAAAATTTTGCACAAGTTCATCACATACAGGTTTGTCCAGGGGCACTGGAAGTCGGACAATGTCAGAATAGTGCAGCTGTCCACGTTCAGGACTCGTTGAATTGAAACGCTACTTGCAGGTTCCAGACGCGCGAGGACAAATCAAAGCGCGAGCAAAGGGAACAGGCTACGCTTACATGTCGGTGAGGACCAATCAGAAAAGACAAGCTGTGTCTGACGTTTTACGCTTGGATTGTTCTCAGACACTGAGCGTCTCTTCTGGTACTATTTCGTGGAGAACTGCCTGTCTTTGCAGCTGCACACGTCACACAACGTGGAGTATGCGTCGCTATTGGCGCAGCCGTCCTACAGCTCGTTCAGCGTCTCCCTCGACGAACTGCAGTTCAGCGGGAGAAACGCCTCAGTCATGCGCGCCGCGGTCTGCGTCCAGTGAGTGCGCGAGCGTTCTGTCCAGGGGGAGGGGCACAAGGTTGAGATCGCAAAGCAATCGAGAGGATCATCAAGCTGACCAATTTTTCAGTGTGGGCAGAAACATGATGGCATATCGGCTGTCGGTGTGAGAAGCACCACTTTTTTCAAACATATTCTGAGGAACGAGGCTCAGAATCTTGAGATCGTACACGAACTGAAGAGGTGTTCACGCTGGTGTCAGGGCGGGTCCTGCCCAACAGCGGCCATTTCCCTTTTCTAGCGCTTGGCCTCGTAGGGTTTCCCTTTCACTGCCTTTCTTGCTACGATCGCTCCTCCTGATCAGGACTTGGACCGAAAAACAATCTTGAACACATCTTTTCACAAAACACTCACAATAACCTGGTCACTGTCTTCTCAACACTGACGAGCTTTCCGACTTACTTTCACTGTTCAGTCTCGAGCGAATGTGTGTCATGGAACGGGCCATCGCTGCACAACTAGATCCGTAGTTGTGTCTTCAGGTGGTTACGGACGGATCTGTCGGATCGCGCCGGTCAGTCGTTTGTCACGGCGGAAATTCCGACCGGCTTCGTCGTGGACCGTGACTCCATCATGGACATGTACCACCACCAGGGCGTGCCCGGCCTCAAGCGCGTTCGCTTCCGCGACCAAACCCTCGTTCTCCTGTTTGAATACGTAAGCTTGAGGCTCATGACCACGTCACACAGCAGCGTCAAAAACCGAACTACGTAAATCTTGCTGGTCCACAACCTGGTTTCGAACAAGCACGTTTCGACACGATAAAATCCCTAAAACGGTCTGTTGAGCTCGAAACCTGTGCTGAAACGTGAACGTGCACCTGGGTGCGTTTTGACAATGCAGATCACTGCAAACAGAACGTGTGTTCGTTTCTGGGCGGACCGGTGGTTTCCCGTCGCAAACGTCTCCATTCAGCACGCGCTGGGCGCCTGGGAATACTCCGAAACTGGTGACTATTTCACGCAATTCCTTTGTGCCGACAAGCTGCAGATCTGAATCCTTCGCAATTGTTTTCTCCATGTGTCTCTGTGCCCTTCACAATCCACTTCTTTTCCAGGATTGGAGAGGATCAACATGTACGACACCTACCAACTGTTCCACCAGCACATCTGTCAAGTGTGCGGCTCATTCCAATGTCCTTACTGTCCGTATTACAACAGCGCCAATTCACAGAGAGCCTCTATCTGGTTGACTGCTTTTCTTCCGATACTTCTGTTCATGTTTCTCCCGCATTTTCTCCAAGATAGAGGGAAACAAGAGAAACGTGACCAGAAATGTTCAGAGCTTCACAAAAACACCGTTGCTTTTCTCTGGCGCTGCTGCAGCAAATAGCAACAGAAAACGAAGACTTTCAGTGCAAACGAAACACTCAGACGCAGAAACTTTACGTGAAAATGCACAATGCCTTTATTTCTTCTCGTTTTCATGCACATGTGAATCAACGGAATGAGAGCCATATCAAAACCCGGGGTGAATGATTCCAGCGGAACTTTGCGTATTACTTGTTTCTCACCACAAGCACGAAGGTCTCGAACCAACTCGTACAGGCGAAGCCAACTGGAACATTACAATTGGAATTCGTTTGTGCAAGACCAGTGCACAAGTTCTCCTTTCCGGTTGACACTTTTACTGTATTTTGACTTTTCCAGCTGCCTTACTCGTTTGCAAAACAAGTCACTGCTCGCGATACCTTTTGGTGTTGGACAAATTATTTTCAATCAACTGTTCCAAAGCAAGACCCATCACTAGAAACTTTCCACAGCCTTGCCTTTCTTTGAACACATTCCGCAAGCAAGACAAACCTTGCAGCAAGTCCAAAAGACACTTACGATTACACAAACCCAAACGAAGACAAAACAGCTCGACTAGCTTCTTTGATCCCGACATCACAATTTTCTAGACAGATTGTTTGATCTGCTCAGCAGAAATAAACAAGCTGCAAGATTTCTCTGTGCCGCTCCGCATGTCACCATCTTGTTTGACCTTCCGCAGTCATGTTTGGTGAAAACAACTCGAACTGGATTTCAGAAACTTTTGCAATCAGAATGAGATTGTTGAAGAATGATTCCGAACAATCTAACCGAACTCAAAGAGAAGTTACATAATTCTCAGAACTTGAGACATGGAAATGCGAAACAACACGAAGATCTCACTTGAATGATTGCACATGCGAGATCAGAATGAAATGAGCACACGATTTCATTTCATTTGGAGGGAGCAAATTCGACCCACTTGCATTCTCAACACACAAAATCGAAGTCTCTTCGAGCACTGCTTGTCAAAGAGAATGTCCCATTACCTGACACACATGCGAACTGGCGACCGAAAGAACTGAGAAGAGGCATACAAAGGTGACAGAAAATGACCAAGACATATCACACACGATCCAAACATCTAAGTCTAAGTTTGAAAAAAATGAAAGGTCGAAGCCAAAGGTTCTGTGAAGCTAAATACCTAGGGAGCAGTCAGTCAGTCAGACGTGCGGATGCGCCGTCACAGGCCTCACGTGGCCACTTCTGCCAACGTCGGGGTCTCATCGGAGACGGAGCTGGAGTTGGAGTCAGGTGTCGCTTTGGCAGAGGAGTCGGACAGGGAACAGGGCGCGGAAGACTCGGTGGGAGAGAGCGGCGGGGAGATGAGCTTCCGCTCCGGGGCGACAGTGACGCCGCTCTTGCTCGCAGAACTGGTGGCGCCGCCGCCGTTGCTGCTGCGCATCATCTCTTCCCGGAAGCGCTCGATGTCCTCGGGGCTGAAAGCGATGCGAAATCGTGATCATCGTTTCATTCACAAACCAATCGGTTCTGGCCCGCACGTGTCATGTCATGGCCTGAAAATGACCTGAAATTTCCCTGCTCCCGACGACATGAGCAAGACGCACCTGATATGTAGGAAAACTATCCCGTTGATCAGATTCAGCGTGTCCAGCACAGCTGGCAGAGAAGGCAGGCTTATCTGAAACGAAGGTCAAGCGCATTTTGAAACCTGTCCCACAGGGTAAATTAGACAAGCGAGTTCTTTCGTGTGACAAAGGCTGCTGCTACCTGTAGTGGTGGGATGGCGACGTTCTTTTCTCCCTTGTAAATGTCGTTCAGCGTTTTCTGATATTTGACAGCTTGCTGCGTCAGGTGTTTCAAGCATTCAGAACTCTCCTTTGTTCGCTCGTGGTCATCTCCAAGCTGGATGGAATTGATTTTCATTTTGATTTGCAGGGAAAACATGTTCGTGAACAGTGAGCTGCAGTGGTTCATCATCCGTTTGATTTGATTTCAAACAAAGGGCGGCTTTGCGCTGTGTCGTTTGCGGGAGAAACCTGCTCACCAGCTGGCGGTAGATCGAAAACGCCTCTTTCTCGTGCTGCAGAGCCGTGCGGAAGTCTCCTTTGCAGGAGTCCGCGCGGGCAACCAAGTGATAGGACATCGCCACTTTCAGACTCTTTGCGCCGTAAAACCTGCAAAAATTCACTTTTCCCATTGTCCAAGATTCTCAAACACCCCTGATTGAATCCTGGTCAAACTGCTTTTCGACGCCGACGAGCACATAATTTGGGAAATTTGGGATGGTCAATTGTTCCAACAAGAGAACATTTCGCTATGCATGACTCACTTGGCATTGAGTTCAAGAGCTTTCTGCAGGAAACGCAGAGACAAGTCGTACTCTCCAACCGCATGCAAGATCAGACCGATGTTGCTCTGCAAATCGCGGGAAATGTGTTTGACATCAAAATCATCAACAGAATCAAATGGATAACAATGGCACAAATGAAGCAACTCACGTCGAGGAGAGCGACCTCAGGATGGTACTCCCCGTGGCACAGTTGGGCCAAGTACCTCGCACGGTAGAGAAGCCGAAGAGCATTTGGAACTTGGTTGTTGGCGAAGCAGTAGAGCGCCAAATGTGCCTAGAAACAACAAGACGGCACTGTCAGCACGTTTGCTCGAACACAGAGAACCAAGCAAGATATTCAAATGTTCCACGCCAATATCTGTTCGGGAAATCACTCACATATTCCGTGAGGCTGTTGGGATGGTCGATACCGAGCACCCTCTCGCTCATCAACACGGCCCTCTGCTGGTAGCTCATCGCCTCCCCGTAATCGCCCATGATGTAGTTGAGTCGCGCCAGCAGGCGGCAGCACGCAGAGATCTCCGCGTGCATAGCACCGTACACGTTGTTGAGAAGGTTCAAGGCTTCAGAAATAAGTTCGTAGCCCTCGCGGAGGAGCCCTTGTTGGATTTTCTGCTGACCGGCAGTGAAAACCTGGTACGCATCTGTAGCCTGGGAAACGAATCACAAAATGGTAAACTTTGGTTGACACGTTAGTATTCGGAGTTGGGGAAATTGATACGAAAGACAGACGGCCAGACGGGCACCTTGGGGTGAATGTGCTTGACGACGGGGAACATGTTGACAACGTCCTCCTCGCCGAACGCAGCCTTCGTCTTGCTGTCCACGTTGTAGTCGCGCAGCAACAGCTGCACACCCAGCTTCTTGCAGAACGAGCGCAGCAGCGACACCTTCTGAAGCAGGTATCGCTCCACAGCCGCGTCCACACCATCACTGCAAACCAGAATCCGCCGAAAACTTGTCAGTGTGTTCACCTGGGAAATGCACGTTGATCTAACCTCAATCCGGAGACTCAATGTTTCATGGTATTCAGTGTGGAAAGTTTTACCAGCTGATTTTGTAGTGGTAGTAGTCCTGGACTTCCTTTACGATTTTCTTCCACAAAGATTTTGGGTTTTCTAAAGCCCATTCGTGGTTGTCACCTGTGTACAAAATGAGAAACACTCTTTCGGTATCTGAGGTGAACACAAAACAAAATTTTAGAGCGTCCGTCGAAGAATGCAGCATGGAAACGACAATGTGAAAACAAGGGAAGGTGTACCACTGCTTGACGCCAAGGCTTTGTTCTTGTTTCTTTGACGGTGCCTCTTCTTTGCCCGATGACTCTGCACCTGCCATGAAAAGCCGGCTTTGTATTTAGAGTTGCAGATCTGGAATTTTTCTTTTGAGCAAAAACGCATCACTGTGTTACTCTGCTTCGTGCAAAAATTCGCAACTGGTGCAAAAATATCGGAAGATGCAGCACTTTCGTCAAGTTAGACCCACCTATCCTTGCTTTCCCGCTCTAACACTGCTCTAACATGTTCTTTCTGCAGCCTTCCAATTGAAAGTCAGGAGCCCCCTGCCACTGACCTCACGCACAAAAACCCAAAAGACACGCTGAAGAAAATTCACCACTTCAGTGTTGATGTTGGCGTGTGGAGTTGGGAAGGAGCCAATGTAGCAGTTCAGGAAGTGAGAGACGGCAGCAGCGAGGCTTGTCGTCTCCACGGCCTGCACATACGTCTTGAACAGGTGCTTCACACTGCGGCTGATCAGCTCTCCGATGCAGATGATCTTTGACAACACACCAACACACGGAATGTCAAAACAGTGTTTTCCAAAGTTATTCAAGACAGCCGTCTGACACGAACGTCTGAAATTTGTTTCGAACTTCAAGGCAGAAAGAAGACATACAAAAATTTGACATTTCAAGTTGATGCCAACTGCAAGCCACAATGTCTTGTGGTAAGAGCACTCACATGTATGTAGTGCAACTGAGGGTACTTCTTGATCATCTCGGTGACGCGACCCAAGTAGCGCATGTTGATTCCACTGCGGTGCATCGCTTCAGTCAGCGTGTAGCCGTCAATGGGCGAGGCCTGGTGCTCCAGGCACTCGTGGATCTTCGATAAGAAACAAAAGTGTTTGTCATGGATAATTGGCAGCACCAAGGCACATTTAGAATGTAAGTGTGAAGTGTTTTTTGCGCGTGAAGATTGACCAAAAAAATTTCTTACAAATGCTGGAATCTGATGAACCACGAGAAACTCGGCAGCTTCTTTGACCAGTTCCTTCTCCTGTTTGTGCACTGAACCCTGTGCAACAGAAAACAATCTTCAGCCGCCATATGGAAACCATAGTTTTGTGGTACAAAAGCACCAGTACAAAAATCGCCCTTTCACCATTTCTTCCCACTGGTCAAAGCGCACAAACCTCAGCTTCGACATGTGCGACGTGCGGTTGAAAAACGTCCGTGTTGAACGTGATGTTGAACTCGGTGTCGCTGAGAGATCCCACCGTCTGAGCTGCCATCTTCACAATCTCCTTGCTGCTGTCTTCTGCTGCAACCACAAGCACAAAACGTTTGAAACTTACAAGGACTCAAAGTGCCAAAACGTCCCTTTTTCCAAAATTTTCTCCAGGTAAACTCACGTGAGTTCTGAGAAGCAGCTGTGAATTCCTTGACGATTTTCTTCGCCAAGTCAGTTTGGATTTCCCCATCTGTGATGGCTTTCTCATCTCCTCCTTTCTTGTCGCCTTCTTCATTGTCCTGAAATCGACAAACCTCGGTGGCTTCCTCACTGCAACCGAACAATTCTCAGAAACACCCTTCACAGTGCCAGTTTTACCTTGTCCGCTTTCGCGAGTCTCTTCGCTCGGAGCTGTTGGAACTTCAACGCCGCACACTTAACGAACGTCATGTAGCGGGATCTGTGTTAACAACGACACGGAGTGAGGCAAAATCTTTCACCGAACAAAATCTTTGAAGTTGAAATTTGTCAAACTGCAGGTTGCTTGTTCCACTGATCACGAAATACGATCTGCATCGAATTTCACGTACTCAACGAAAGCGTCCACCAACTCCTGTCGCAGACAAACTAGTTTGTGTCCGTGCTTCAGAGGGTATCCCATCTCCTTCATGGCTGGACTCAACTCCTCGCCTTCAACTGCGGTTCCAAATCAAACGTCGTTCAGCAATAGCAAGCACTTCGAAGTCATAAACTTTCATCAAAGAAATAGTTTGTTGCATTCGGCAGAAATTCGTTTGACATGTTGGCGAAAACTACCTGGAAAGTAGTTTGCGTCAGGTGGAAAAGTTCTGAGCAAATCTAACACGTAGTGCCTTCCATCGTTTCCAATTATTCCCTGCAAGACATAAATGTCAGTGACCACATTGTTTACATCTGGGATTTCCGGACATTTTCAACTGTCCCACAACCAACCTTGCACTCCACTGAAGAGAAAAGCTCCACTTCTTCGCCTTTGTCGTTCTTCACCCTGGAGACAACAGAAACTGTGTGAGGAACCTCAAACAAATGAAAAGAGCAACCCTGACATGGTGCAACTCTTGAGGATCTACCCTCCTCTTCGTGCAAAATTGCCAGCATGAACTCCACCACGATACTCACTTATGAGGGCGAATTTTGAGGGCACCGGCCGTCTTCTCCAGCAGCTCCTTGTATTTGTCGTGCGTCACAACGGTCTTGCCGAAGTCGATGGAGCCGTAGACGACGGACTGCTCCTGTTCTCGCTCCAAGATCCCGGGGATGATCGACTGGGCCGTGACGCGGTACCCGCGGTAATCAACCACCACGGTGCCCAGTGTGAAAAGCCCCTCTGGATCGACGCTCGCGTACGCCTTCACGCCTTGCAAGTCATTGCCCTATGCGTGTTCAAATGTGCCAGCTATTCTCCATTCGCAACGTGTTTTGGCATTGACCAAATTTCCCATGCGAGTGGAAATCGCAACCACCAAGTCAAACTACTTACAGGTGCCACATAAGAGGCTGCATCTCCACCAAAATCTTTGTAATGATCTTTCACGTCGAAGCCCAGACTGAAGAAAATGTTGTTCCACAGAAACATCTGCTGCCTGTAATGAAAGGATGCCTGTGCATTTCACGCCCTTTGTCAAAATAGACTTCATGCTCACCGATTTGGTGCCCGTTTCACTCACTTGGCGTCTTCTCCCGGGTTGATGGCCATGATGTTTCCGTCAATGACAGCCATGGCTCCTCGCGTCGCGGCCACCACAAAATCGCTGTGAACCTGCAATCAGAAAGAACTTTTCCAGACACAATTCTCGCAATCTTTCTGGGAACGTCCCCTTCTGATGCTTGGCAGAAGTCAGACTCTAGTGTCACCGGTTTCTTCACCTTGAAGATTGCTCTTTCTCGGATGAGGCGGTCGGGGAGATTTTTGCGGGGCAGCTCGCGCGTCGTCTGCAGCTCTTCGTTCCAGTCGCGCGTCTGACCCGGGATGTGCTCTTCGTACCCGAGGCGCTGCGAGATGGCGTCTTCGGCACGAATGGCGTCCACGCTGTGCTCCATGAACGGTGCCATCCAGCTGAACACTTGGTACGGCGTGGGGACGCGCTCAAACGGGTGCTTCGCAGCTCTGAAATGCGAGCAATCGAGGTGTACATGCTTGTGATGAACTGGTCATCAAGTTTTGGCTTCGACTACGTTCCTCGGCAAATTCCAACGTTCATGTCGGCAAAATTAATTTTGGCTGCAGTGGAACCGCAGTAACCTTACCTCCGTTTGAGCAGCACCTGAAAGTTGCGCTTGAATGTCGCGCTGATCTGGTTCAGCAAATCGATGAGAGAGTGCGAGAGGTGGTGTTGGGCTGCAGCCTTCGGCTTGAATTCTTCCTGTGTCGATCTGCGTTGCAAAATTCTTTCGTATACTTTTGCTCAAATTTCAGCAATTCTTCACATGCACACGAATTCTCAGAAAGCGTACTGGTTGATGTAGAATCCTCTGGTGGAGGCAGTGACGTGGTATCTCTTGTCTTCCACCGTGACGATGTACAGGTACAACAGGTCTCCTGGAAACGCAAAGGTAGCGTCACGTCATTGATTGTCTGACGGCAATATTCAAACTCTGAAAGGCCGATTTTCTTCCCGTCTCACCAATTTTTATCTTTTTTGTTTTGACCGAGATTGTTGAAAATATAATGCTTGTCGGTGCATACGCGCTTTTGTCAAAAGGCCTTCGCAGTGGCGGCCTTCTTGCCGTTGCAAGGCAAACCTTCACATGAACCAATCCTCCACCCGCCCAAACTGAAATCGTTCCAACTCGCACACTGAGGGGCATCACATTATTCTCTTTTCCAACCTGAAAACTTGTTGCCAACACACAACGGGGAGGGGGGGGCGTCATCCAAAGTTTGGTTGCCTTTGAACAAGAGAGACCAAATGGCGCGCCAGATCTCTGGTGCGTGCGACACTCGACATCTTTCATGCTCTCCCAAGATTTGCTTGTCTGCTTTGCCCAACCCCAAGATTTGCTTGTCTGGGGGCTGGAACATACAAGTAAATTTCAGAAATACTGGTGGTCCCTTGAAATTTTCCGGATCACCCATCAGCTACTACTGGTTTGGCACCTGCTAAGATCAACCTGCCAATTTCATAGGAAAGCATCTTTGTACTCGCTGGTTCATCCGGCCCCCTGCCAGCAAAATGCAAACACACACGCGCGCGCAAATACAAAGTGACAACACCAAACGGCAGATAAGCTCGAGCTCCGACTGTTTTCCTGCAAGGTTTGTCAGGCGGGCGCCTTTGCGCTTACTTATGGCCACACTTCCAAAATTATACGCGGTGATGAAGTCTTCTGTCAAGTGTGATTCCAACACCAGCACCAAATTAAGCAAGACTCGGTACACGATGACCCCAATGGATGAAACCTACCATGCATGCGCCTGTTGCCTGGAGGGGGGTTCCATCCACTGTACGTCAGCACCTTCAGACAGTGCGGTGACTGCAAAAGATGGAAGTCGAGCCCATGTCAGAAAACTCATGCAAAACTTCACAGAACTGAGACGGTGACCTGAAGAGAAGCAATGGCATTGTCACGACGGAAATTTGCTTCTGAAGTTGCGCACATCTTTCTCACCTTCATTTCCTTGTCTACGGGATGCAGTGGCAGCAGGGGGCGTTCTTTGCCTCCAGGCATAATGTAATCGGGTGGAGTACAGTCCATCGTTTCTGGACGAGATCCTCGTTTCTTCTCTGCAATATGTTCCACACAACACATCAATAACGACGTCAAGAAAGATCAACGCTGTGACAAGACACGGAGTCCCACAACATCAGAGCTCTCGTGCCACTGATTACGGAACACACCAAGAATGTCTCCGCCGGTGACGACGTTGAGGAAGGCGAGCGAATTGCAATCGAGCCCGTTGTAGGCGTCCGTGAGGTCGATCGACTTGAGCAGGTCTCGCACATGACGGACGTGGATCCGTGCCTCACGCACCGTGTACGTCTCTGAAGAGATAGTTGCAGGTAAACATTCTTGTTCTCAAGTTCAAGTCTGTGCTTCTCAGACTGTCAGTTCTCAACACCACTGACAACTTCTGCGATGAACCTGTGCACATCTCCAAACAAACCAGACGCAAGATTGGAGCGCAAAACTGCCGAACGCTGGGTACCAACCGTCACTCTGGGGCTTTACCTTCGACGACTTTGATGACGGATCCTTCCTTCAGGCCATCGATCGTTTTCAACTCGGCGAAGTTGTCGAGCGTAGTGTTGTTGAGTTGCAGCGAGAAGCACGTTCTGTGGCACGTGTCCGTGTGGTCGATCAGCACCTGGTAGATCTCCTGCACCATCTCCATAGAACTCACCTGCAAAGAGCGCAAACTAATCGATAGACATCACACCCTCCAGCAAAATCCAGTTGTGACAGCCATACTTTCGCGAAATCTTTGGGTTTTTGCTCAAAGGTTTTCAGAAAGCTCCCAGTTCTGGTTCTATTGTCTCACCAAATGTGTTTGTTATGTGTGCAAACTTACGGGCAGATCGAAAGGTTCAATGCCAGGGGCGTCAATTTTGATGACAAAGCCAGTGTCGTGCACGAGTAACAAATCCTTGGAGCCAGCATCCTCTTTCTCCGTCTTGCTTTCCTCCTGCGTGCCTTTCTCTTCATCTTCAGATCCCCCGGTTGTCACGTCGGATCCCGTCGAGTCATCTCCGGTGTCAGACGATGGAGATTCTTCAGTCTGATCTTCATTCTGCTCTGGAGCTTTTGCTCCCGCCTCACCTGGTTTGAAAGAAGATCGCTATCACTCGAGAATTTGTGCGAAGTGGCAGACCAGGATTGTGCTTTGTTTGGGCTTGTCCTTGAAGAGGTCAAAGCGACCAATCTTCTGTTCAGATACAAACAAGAACAGGCAGTAATTCATCAAAATAACGGGATTGAAACCAAGGCCGAAATAAATTGCCACTTGAACAGAGGTTCAGATTAATTTCCAGTCCATTCTCAAGTTTGTTTTGAATGGAGACTCGCTCAGGCCCTTTGACTTGTCTTGGCAAAATGGAACGTTCACGAACAAACGCACGCTAAAACAGCTTTTTTCACCACTGTGATCCAGCCATCGGGTATGAGGAGCAAGTGGCCATGTCCCCACCCTCTCAGACCTCTCCCTCTTGGTTGGTGTTGTCAGGGTACTGACAAAATGCTGTCCCCAACGGACCACAAAGATTTCACTTTTGTCCAGAACACCTAGTTTCTGCTGTGCGAGGTGCAGACCACCAAATATGACCAATCGTTTTCCCGGCAAAGGAGAATCATGAAACAGCTTCAAGGCAGCCAAAACCTGAAAGCAGCTGACACCCTCAAAAACAGTGCTGCAGCAGTGAGTGAGGACCATAACCCTCCTTGCACAGTGTGTACACTTTGCACGATGTTGGGATTTAAATCCCTTGAAAATCCATACGCTTTGGGAAAATGTCAGATTACATTTGTGGAGGCAGAAAAAGAGACTGCTTGGTGAGCTGTCAAGCCGGTCGGATTGTGCACAAGCTGGATTCAGTGTACGTTGGATTCAGTGAAGCGACTCGTGTGGCACTCCCGAGGAATGAAAGGTGACGCCAGTGTCACCCGGGGGTTTCAATCAGGAGAACGACAGACATTGCATCATGTCTGCAAAATGAGCTTTGCACGTCTGCATGCGATGACGTACCCGTCTGTCCCATAGTAGACATCCAAGGACCAACCTCGCACACATTTGACATTATTTCCACATTTAAGGCGTGGTGCCCTCACCCTCTCCTTTTTGTGTGACGAAACAACCACTACGAGTTAGCTGACTCAAAGACCTTCACGAGGTCCATCTTCACAATTCTCTGGGTAGATACAGAAGCAAAACCGTCACTGACAGCTGCAGATGGTAGACACAACCTGCAGGTACGGATTGTGAAGAGTGAAACCGTGATGACATCAGTCGAGTCCGTGCCACTCACGACGAGCGTCTTGCAAGAAACAACCATTTTGCTCGTCAGGGGTGGGGTGGGACAGAGCCTGGGGACAAAAGCGCTGTCTGGTCTGAAAAGACACCCTACAAAATCAATGTCACCCCTGCACCAAACCTCGAATAAACATTCCCACATCAACAGTCAATATCTGCTTCAGTTCACTTTGTGGTTGGGTGTCACCGTCCCGAACAAGTGTTTCAGACCACGTGTGCACAACGCGAACCACGATGCCCCAAGGTCAAAGAACCGGTCCGGCTCACAATTTCACTGCACGTGACCGCGTGAGGACAAAATTTTGTTCGAGACTTCACAAAATTGGTCAGACCCACTCCTCCAGCAATGATCGCGGTCGTGGCGCAACTGTCAAAATGTTTAAACCGTTCAAATGCAACCAGGGAGGCACGTGTGTCAAACAAACGACCCCTACAACTTTGAAGGACGTTTGACATGTTTCACTTTCCATCACTCACCTTCGTCAGTTTTCAGCCCATTTTCCTTGGCAACAGCTGCTCCTGGCATCTGTGCTTCCTTGGTTTCGTGCTCATTCTCAGTTGCAGGAAATTCAAGCTGAATGTCGCCTGCATTTGCCATTTAAATCTTTTCGTTCACGAATCTACACAGCACACGTGGGTAAATAGCTCCAGTCACTTCTCCGTCGCCTGGTTTTCACGATCAGTCACAGTCGACGGACAAATCGAGAAAAAGTTTTTGCTGCGTTTGCGTTTACGGTTTGTTTGTGTGGAAATTTAAATTTCCCATCACTTGCGTCAAAAAGAACAACAAATGTTCGTCTATTCAAGTTATTTGAGTAACATGCTTTAGACGGGTCATAATGCCGATTCAACTGGACATTGTGCAGAAATATTCTCAGATTGGAATCAATTTCTTTCAGACAGTGCCTTAAACGTAGTCTCAAGTTTCTTTGCATCCTCAAAACATGGCCACCTCCTGTTGATAGTTGAGTCGAAACCATTGAGGGAATTCAGCACCATCTTCTCTCATAACTTTGTTGTCTGTGGCAATGTCGGACGTGACAGAAGTTGTAAGAGCCTTGGGTAACACTCCAAAGGGTCAATTGAGATATCATACGTCATGGTTGGCCGATGGTAATATCGAAGTAAGTTGCATACTCTATTATCGCCCAAATTTGTGCGACAGTCTTCTTGCAAACATGTTGCGAGATTCTGCATTGAATGTGCATTGAAGCAAAGAGTCCATTTTCAGAGCGTTCTACAAGAATGTTCATCTCCACCAAAGATCGGCTTCAAATCACCAGTGAAAATTGTTGTTCCTCCACTGGGCGAAGTTGATCCAATCAAGTCACCAAGGTCTGGCGTGAAAGAGGGTGAAGCGTCGGAGAATGACAGGCAAGAAAACTTGTTTGTACCGTTCTCTTACTCTTTATGGGCCTTCACACGATGCAAAATCGTCATTTGGACCGTGTATTTTGCAGCAACAACAGTGTCGGGAAAAAAGAATCAGTCAAAATCGTTGACGTTCATCCTGTAATTTCTCCGGACGTCACCAAATCTGAACTTGACATCAGCGAATGCGAAAATTCATGGAACGAGCAGGCCAAGGTAATTTTAAGACGTCAATAATTGTTTGTCTCTGCCTTATATCCTGATCGTGCAGCAGATGAGCTGTGTTGACAGACAATCCCACTTTTCAGACGTCAACAGAACTGAGACGTAGAAGATTTGAAATTCACAGCGAAATGCTTGGACAACAAGCTGAAGCGGAATTGTTCAAGTTGTACTTGAAGGAGAAGGAATGTTATCAGAGTCGACTGAAAAAAGTATTCGAAGAAAACAGAGTACGGTGAGCAAACAGTTTCGCTTCTTGGGGAATAACCTTGTGTGAAAATTATTCTTTGCATCCTTTTGAACCTTCCCAGTCTCCGTTTGCTTTCAAACTGTCTGAACCTTCACAGTGCCACCCATTCAAGAATGTCCTTCAGAAACAGATTTGTACCTCTTGAAAGTTGAAGTTTGCACAACCTTAGTCTGGATTTGTCTCCAAGAAAACAAAAACTTGACTCGCACCACCCCTCCCGCTTGTACCTTGATGGTCAACGACTCGTTTGACCATCTGAACAAGATTCTGCCTGCCATTGCAATCGATGGCCTTCTCATGTCTGCTTTGTACACAAATGTGGCCCAGACGTGAAAACTGGTTGGTGTGCCTGGTACATCTCAACATCAAACTGTGTTCTCGTGGAAAGTTTTATGATGAGCCAGCAAAGATATATTTAAAAGAACAAGTCTTCCCACTTCCCCGTTTCAAAAATGCCCAATGAAGAATCCCTGCAAATAAGCTTTTTTGCTTTTCGCTGTTTCTGTCTTCACGACACATGACGCATCTTCTTTCTCTTGCATAAGAATCAGTTTTACCTCTCTCGTGCATAAAACTCAGATTTACCCATTGTGCAGACACAACGAAATGCAAGAACGACAGGAGCAAATGAAGGAGCATCACAAGAAGCATGCAATGGTTTGTTGATTATTTTTGCTTCTTTTCGTTTGCTAACACTGTGCCTCACACCTAATGGTGTTCGAAAGGTCCATTTGAACTGGAATGTCACATGTCTGTTGTCGTTTTGTGCACAGCACACTGCTTTGAAAGGTGACGTGAACTGATGTTCTTTCTGCAGATGCTTGATGCCAAAATGAAAGAAGCAGAACACAAACGGAAACAGCTGGTCGAAGCTGCTTGGCAAAGGTGACTGGATGGTGAAAAATTGTGAAAAATGTCACACGAATGTCGTATCACTGACAGATGATATTTACGCTTGTCTGTTCCTCACTTTCTTCAGGCAATTGGATGAAGAAGAAAGAGCTCGTCAACTACAGAATCTTCTGCTGGAGATGGTCAAATTGAGAGATAACATGGAGCAGGCTTTAGCTGGGTGCAGGCACAAGGAGTACTTGCCTGAGACAGTCAAAAAGTACCAGGATACCTTCAAACAAATTTTCGAATGCGTTGAGAAAATTGTCCAGGTAGGTCTGTCATTGGTCGTTGTGATGTTGAATTTTGTCACGCGTGAATACGCTGAGGTTGTTGGGAGTCCATCTGATTTTCAGAATCAATAGCACATTGATTCCTCACTTGTGCCCATGCGCTGGCCAACTGCATGTAGCCTTTGCGCCGAGTTCACGTGTGTCAATAACAAAGCGATACAAGTGGAACGTTCTTTGTGTGAAAGGCTTGGGCTGGAATATGTCCATTCAGTCGAACAATGATTTTTAGGTGATTTGAACCTTGAAGTATACATTATGTATAATGTATGGTGATGGTGAAAATCACCTATAGGCATCGAAAGGCTAAATCTGTGAATGTGAGTTTGAAAGTGTTCTATTTGTTCGATTTTGGTCATGTTTGGTTTTTTCGTTCACTTTTGGGCTGTAGTTGATGCACGAAGTGTCAAA